>Ga0207833_100030_pt1 | contig 255738 bp, 220 predicted proteins | sample TtaePargueraPR_6_FD_187753 | JGI IMG/M metagenome (GOLD analysis project Ga0207833, IMG submission 187753) | Aerobic enrichment media microbial communities from Bioluminiscent Bay, La Parguera, Puerto Rico - Tt and E1 (2) (SPAdes) | ecosystem: Environmental > Aquatic > Marine > Unclassified ... | reverse complement strand
ATAGGCTGTCCAGCCCTGCCCCTAATTATTTGAATGTGAAACTTTAGTTATCAAAGGGGACGCCTCGGCCAAGGCTGAAAGGGAAGGTTCCGTCACTGTTTCCTTCCCGAACCCTTTTTTCAAAGAAATAAAAACAGTGATATTAAAAACAGTGATACAATGAAACGAAAAAAATACGATACAGAACAGTTAAAAATAGGAGTTAGTAACTATGCAAAAAGAAGACGCAAAGAACGACTCAGAATAAATCCATTGAGTGAGTATTTTGAATCACTTTATGATAAACCAAAAGAATATCAACTACCAAAGAAATCAATCAACATGAATCGATTTTTCAATTTCAGTATAAATAAGGAATGGGAATGGCCGAAACAAACTTTTGCAATTTATCCTGTATTATGCTCACAGGCTGATTTGTTCGACAACAATTGGTTTCAAATCAGTGAAAAGAATCTAGCCAAACTTTCAGGAATGAAGGAAACCAGTGTTAGGATAGGAATAGATTACCTGCTTGAAATGGATTATTGTTTTCATAATAAGCAAACTAGAGAGAGGGTCTATTATTTGGAAAGAGAAATGGAACAAGAAGGTAGACGCAGGTATTACAAATATAAAGTAGGGTTTGTACGTGGAGACATGATGCATGAAGGATGGAAATATTTCCCGTTTTATCACTGTATCATTGAACTTGGTATATGGTCAAAATTGAGTTTGAGAGCGAAGGCCTTATACCTCTCGATAAGGATGAATTCTTTTTTTGATTCGGAGATTTACTCACAAGTTGAAGGAGAGGAAGAACCTGTAAATTATGAAACCAGGAAGTGGGAATTATGTACCGTTCCCATTTCTGAACTTTGTAGATCTGTGGGAATCAATAATAGAAACTTGGAACCAGTATTTAATCAATTGGAAGAGTATAGGTTGATTGAAAAATATGATAAAGGGATAAAGGTCTATTTAATACCAAAACCAGATAATCCCTTAGTTAGAAATCCAGAAAAAAAGGATTATAAGAACCTGATAAAAAGAGTAAAAGATCAGTAGATCATACTAAAAGGGGATGTTAGTAATACTAAAAAGGGATGTTTGTTATACTAAAAGGGGATGTCCGTGATATACTAAAAGGGGATGTCCGTAGTACTAAAAAGGGGTCATATATATATGATTTATATAAGTTAATTGAATAAGTATTCTCTAAGTAAATATATCTTCTTTTAAGGTCGTAGCCTCTGGCTCCGATCCGTATTGTTCAATTAATTTTTAAAATCACTCTTTTTTGATTTGGAGAATTATAAACTATTGAACATCCAAATAAAAAGAATAAAGATGGAACAAAATGACAAAATTATTGAAGACCAAAACTCTGAGGTGAAGGAAGTTTTTGAGGTCTGCCCAGAGATTGAAGACTATTTCGGATACTACGGTGTGTTTGACGAGTGCGAGGAATGCACCATCAAAAATAAGTGCATGGCGTGGGGCAAGAAGATTAAACAGTCAATTGAAGACTAGAAACATCCAAAAAAGAAAAGAAAGTTGAACACCAAATAAATAGGTAATAAGATGGCACAGATATGTAGAGTCTGCCAATTAGATTTTGAAGACAGACTGAAATTAGAAAAGGAGGTAATCTCAGGTAAGGCACCAAAAGCTGCAATAGGTCAGAAATATGGCGTGACTGCAAAGAGTATAATCGGACATATGAGAAGACATGTAGAACAAGGTTTGGTGGAATATGAGGAAGGAAAAGAATTGAATCACACAGAAACCTTGAGCAATGAAATTAGGAAGCTGATCGACGACGCAAAGAAGATATTCTATGAGGCCAGAAAAAAGAAACAGAACGGGGTGGCATTAAAAGCAATAGATAGCCAAACAGGAGTCTTCAAGTTACTGCTAAACATAGCCACAGAGCTGAGGAAAAGAGATGAGTTTAGGTTAGAACAGAGTAAGCATGACGAACTGGTTCAAAATGAAGACATTATAAATGACGGTTTGTCCAAATTGAGTCAACAAGAGACTAGACTGTATTTTGATTTGCTGAATAAGATGATGAGCAATAACCCAGATACGATACAAATTACGGGATATGGGGATTATCAAGACTTCTCAGATGTGGTTGGTTTGACTAAAGACGTAGTTATCGAGGAGGCCGAGGAAGTTGAGGAAGAAACAAATGAACGCCCAAAGTTGAAGCGTACCACTGATCCTTATGACCAATTTCGATATAAGCCAATTACTGACGAGCCATTAAGAAGGGAGAAGCTATCAGCCCGAGAAAAGCGCCAGCGAGATAAAAACATATTACGCAGGATACGCAAACTTTAAAACTCCACTATTTTTCCTAAGCTCTCCTGCACGATCTCCTTGTGCTAAGTGTAAACACATTACTAAAACTTTTTAAGGGCTGGAGAGGGCAGGAATTCAATCCCGACTAAATACCTGATTATTAGGACATTTATAAAAAAGGATCAAATAAAACTTACCCAATTATTTACCCAAATGCTCAGGGATTTTTTAACTCTTTTATTAACTTTAATTTGAGTAAACAGAGTTTTACTTAATGTTCTAATTTTTAACCCTAAATTATTAACTATGAAAACGCAGGAAACAATTTTAAATGAAGCAATTGTAAAATTACAAGTTGCTCTTTCCAATCAAAGTATTGCAGCTTATGACGCTGCTGAAAAAATGGTAGAGAATATTGATTTGAGTAAAGTTAATGAACAACTTGTTAACAGATACCAAGAATTATCCACTAGATGCTACATGTTATTGAGCATGCATGTCTAACCTAAACACTAAATCAGTTATGAAGCAGAAAACAATTGGGTATCTACGAGTCAGCACAATTGACCAAGATACCGACAAATTCGAGACGGACATACTACGTTTCGCTAATGACAGAGGATTAGGCAAGGTTAAGTTTGTGAGTGAGAAGGTGTCAGGCAAGAAGTCATGGAAGAAACGCAGGTTAAAGCAGATTGTTGAAGACATGCAGGCGGGTGACGTGATGATCGTACCTGAATTATCCAGACTAGGACGTAGCATTGTTGACATATTTGACCTAATCAACGAGCTAGACACAAAGGGAGTGAAGATATACAGCGTCAAGGAAAACTTCCACATTAATGGCAAAGACATCACCAGCAAAGTAATGCGCACGATGTTCACGTTGATGGCTGAGCTAGAGAACGACTTGCGGTCATTGAGGACACGTGAGGGAATCGACCAAGCTAAGAAACGTGGCGTTAGGATAGGGCGACCGAAGGGTGTGTACACCAGTAGCCTAGACCCTTACCGTACAGACATTGAGGAAGACTTAAGACGTGGTGTGACAAAAAGGACAATAGCAGCGAGGTACGGGGTCACTCCTGTAGCATTGTGGCAGTTTCTCAAAAGACGTAACATCCAAATCGAAGTACAACTATGAGCAATACACCAAAAGCCTATAGCTACATTCGATTCAGTTCACCACAACAGGCAAAAGGTGACAGTTTACGGAGGCAGCTTGAACAAACCAAAAAGTATTGTGAGCAAAACAACTTGGAGTTAGATCAAAGCCTCACTATGTACGATCTGGGTTTGTCAGCTTATCACGGGCATCATAGGACACAAGGCACACTTGGGCAATTCATCAAATTAGTTGAACAAGGCAAGATTGAAAAAGGTACGGTATTGATTGTCGAAAATCTTGACCGACTATCAAGGCAAGAAATACTCACAGCTTTAAATCAATTCACCAGTATTATCCAAGCAGGCATTACGCTCGTAACGTTGCAGGACGGGATGAAGTACTCACAGGAATCTATTAAGGACAACTGGTCACAATTGATAATTTCCATTACTTACATGGCTAGGGCGCATGAAGAAAGTCGTACTAAATCCAAACGTATAGCGGCAAAGTGGGAAGAGAGACGTAAAAAAGCTGTAATAGAAAATAAAAAGATGTTTCCAACTTCGCCTGCTTGGATGTATTTGTCAGAGGACAAAACTGAATTCAAATTGATTCCGGAGGCTGCAAAAGCAATTCGACGTATTTATCAAATGAAACTTTCAGGCTTGGGGTATCCTTCAATTGTGCGTCAACTTAATCAAGAAGAAGATACGTGGAAACCACCTAAATGGAAACGTAGACCACGAGGTGGATGGACTGTAAATTATGTCGTCAAAATAATTAAAGACGAGGATCGACAACTGATTGGAGAACTGCCTCTTTATACAAGGGAGGAAGTAAAAAATGAAGAAACTGAAGAGACTAAGATTGTAAGAGTACCAACAGGTGATATACTGAAAAACTATTACCCTAAAGTATTCAAAACAAAGGACGATTTAATATTGTACCATCGTGTTAGGGATTTGTCAAAACAGAACAGTAAGAAAAAAGGTCGAGGTGGAGGAAGGATCGGAGAAGCTAAGAATGTATTTAAGGATATTGTTAAGTGTGGGGTATGTGGATCTACTATGAGGTTCATTCACGGAACAGGACACAGGCAAAGTTATCTGCATTGCATGAGCAGCAAATACAATGAGAAAGTAGATTTACCAGTCAAAAGAACGTCACGTGAAATTTCTATGAGTGTAGGCCGTAGGCTGAACAGTGACAAAAAACTACCTTTTCATAAAAAAGAATATTATGAGGGAGTCTGTTCAGCTAGATCAATTAACTACACTGATTTTGAAAACTTATTCCTTGCAGACTTTGATGATGTGGAAGTTAAACAGTTATTACCTGATCAGGACGAAACAGAAACTGAAATATCTTATACCAGGAACAGCATTAAAGCCCATGAATCTGAATTAGAAGATACTGAAAAACAGATTGCAATAGGCGTCAAAAATATTTTTACAATTGAGGACGATGAGATACTTAAATCAGCAAACAAACATCTTTCGGAATTGAGGATTAAAAAACAAAGTCTTGAAGAAACAATTGATTCTGAAGAAGGTAAGTTGAAGCGTCTGCAATCCGATGCAAAAAGACTGAGGGAAGGTATTAACCACGCTAAAGAAATTAATGAATTACGGGCTAAGGCTAAAACAGCAGAAGAGTTAAAGGAAATCAATTTAAGGTTACGAATGCAGATTCAGCAATTATGTGATCGCATTGAAATTTACCCAACTGCAAAAGGTTCTGATTTTATACCAGTACAACAATTGAAAGGCGATGTGGTAAAAATAATGAGGTCAAAGACAGTCGCTAAAATTCGGATTAGATACAAGGATGCTGCTAGACCTCGTGATTTAATCAATGTTAATTACACACTAGAACCCTAATTTGTGTTAAACTTAATATACGTAACAACACGTATAAAAGCGTTTGCAAACGTTTGTTAACGGATATAAAACCTTAAAAAATGGCCTATGGAGTCAGAGAAAGCATTTTTTGGAAAATTTCTGTATTCTCGTAAACCCCACCAAATTTTTCACTTCCAGGGCCAAATGCAAAGACCGGGATCATGGTACCTGAATGGCCTCCTGTCGAAAAAGTCGCCCCAATGGCGTCATAATTACTCCTGGTTTTTCCGTCTTTATCTGTTTCTGTTTTTTTAGAAAGGGTAAATCCACCGGTCTCATGGTCCGCGGTTACAATAACAAGTGTGTTCCCTTTCTTTGTTGCGTAATCCAACACCATGCCTATTGTTTTGTCAAAATCGAGCTGCTCACTTATCAGGTAATCGGCATTGTTGTCATGACCACCCCAATCAATTTGCGAACCTTCGATCATGAGGAAATAAGGCTTGCCTACTTTTTCAAAATATGCAAGAGACAGCTCAACTGCATCGGAAAGGAAATCACCCCTACCCTCAATCATAGTCGGCATGCCATCAGCAGCTAACAAGATCCCATACTTTTTATCAGGTCTTAAACTTCTCGGCGAAAGCAATTTTTTTGTTTGAATTTCAAAATCAACCCCGGGAACTTGGAGCAGGTCAACGGAATCTTTTCGACGAGTGAAAAAATCCAGTCCCCCACCCGCGAAAAAATCAATCTCAGACAAAAATAGTTGTCTTGCAATCTCTTCATCCATACTTCTTGATATTACATGCGCATAAAAGGAGGCAGGAGTAGCATGTGTTACGGAAGACGTTACAACCACACCGGTTTGATAATCAACCCTCGATAGAATTTCCACAATATTTTCTGATGGCTCTTTATCCATATTCATTCCGATGGCTCCGTTGTAGGTTTTCTCTCCACAAGAAAATGCGGTAGCTCCTGCTGCTGAATCCGTAATTTTATGACTCCCGGAAGATGTCTTGCTAAGCCCCACTACAGGAAAACGCTCGAAACTTGAAGGCCCATCACCAAAGTAAATTCCTGCCGAGATCTGTGACAACCCCATTCCGTCACCAATCATCAGGATAATGTTTAATGGTTGATCTGCTTTTGCATCTTCCTTTTCCTGGCCAAATGAAAAAGTGGTGGTTAAAATAAGTAAGGCTAACAATTTCAATTCTTTCATCGCTTATTCAATTATCAATTTTGGGAACAAATATATTGCTTGTTATTAAAGTCTAGTTACGATCTTAGTTTTTTATCATGATCGATTTAACATTTGCAAGCCCCAATGCTTATCCGGGTGATAAAAAAGTTTTCCCTGGTCAATGAATAATGGAGAAGGGATGTTATTTTTATAAAGCTGTCCTGTGCCAAGTCCCTGAGGTAAATTCACTTTTAATGCGGACGTCAGTTGCGCTATGGCATTCAACCCTATATTTGCTTCCAGCAGAGATGTCATCCACCAACCAATATTTAACTTTTCTGCCTCTTCGATCCATAATTTTGACTCCCTTATCCCTCCAATCAAAGTAGGTTTCAAAATAATATACTGTGGACGAATGACTGCCAATAGTTCATATTTATTTTCCACGCCTATCAGTTCTTCATCCAATGCGATGGGAATAGGTGATTCCTTACAAACTTTAGCCATCAATTCACTTTGACCTTGTTTGACAGGCTGTTCAATGGAATGGATGTCAAATCTGGAATATTCATTCAGCACCTTCATTACATTATCTTCTGAAAAAGCCTCGTTTGCATCCAACCTGATAATTATCTGATCTTTTGAAAATTTCTTTCGGATGTGTTTAATAATACTTAGTTCCTCATCAAAAGCTATTGCCCCTACTTTTATTTTAATGCAGGTATATCCCTGTGCGATCTTTTCCTCCACCTGTTTAAGCATGAAATCTTTCTTTCCCATCCACACCAGACCGTTAATCGAAACAGGTTTATTCTCATCAAAAAACGGGTTGTCCACGATCTTTCTTCTGCCTCCATTGACAAGGTCCAGTAACGCAGTTTCAATCCCAAATTTAACGGAAGGAAAGCTAACCTGAATCGAATCCAGTATTTCATCTGGTTGAATTCCATCTTTTTGCTCGTTTAATTGAGTGAGAACTCGCTGGCAAATTTTTGACAATTCCTTTTCGTAATCAGATGTAAAATCAGGACTTAATCCCGGCAACGGACCACACTCGCCCAATCCAAAAATATCTGGTGATTTTTTATTGAAAATCCTGACAAACCAGGAATCCTTTTCAGTGAGGATACCACGTGACGTACCGGCTTGAAATTTAAATTTAAAGGTGAGTTTCTTTATGTGAAAACCGTATTCTTCCAATTCCAAACAATAATTAATGGACCCTGTCGCCTCGAACCTCCATATTTTCAATAATATCGGCTTCCATCTCAAGAAATTCTTCAAGACGTTTTTTCACCTCCTCTTCCGGATTGTATTCTTTAGCCAAATCAATAAAATTCACATAATGGTTGGCCTCGGAAACCATCAGGTCGTGGTAAAATTTTTGTAATTTTTCGTCATCCAGGTTTTTCCAAAGCATCTTAAACCGCTCACAACTGCGGGCCTCAATCAGGGCATTGACCATGCAGTCTTCCATCAGTTGTTGCTCACGAGAGCCGCCCTTCTTTTTGCATTGACTTAGCTGAATAACATATTCATCTTTCCGTTGTTTGCCCAGTTGCATCCCACGTTTATTCAACTCCCTTATGACTCTTTCAAAATGGCCCCACTCTTCCGCCACAACAGGGGTCAGGACCTCCACTACCTTCTCAAAATCAGAATATTTGACGATCATGGAAATGCAGCTAGATGCCGCTTTCTGTTCACAAAAAGCGTGATCCGCCAATACATCTTCAATGGTCTTTCCTGCCAAATTGACCCAGCGTGGATCAGTGGGTAATTTCAAACCAAGCATTATTATTGGAATTGATGGAAGCTGAAAATTACAAAGGGGAAATGAAAAAATTCAGAAAAGATTGGGTTTTTGTCGCACTGAAACGTCAAATTTCAGGGTGTCTGGTTGGAAATGACGACGATCAAAATTTGATACGGTTAACTTTTGAAAGTTGACCGCTTAACCTTTTGATTTGATACGGTTAACTTTTCAGAGTTGAACGGTTAACTTTTTGGTTTGATGCAGATGGCGTTTTCAATTACTCTCCACACCGTCATAGCGCAGGGTGTGTTAGCGGACGGTTTTGGAAGCTGACTCCGGCCTACTATTGGCAGAAACCTCGTTAAATGAGTCAAAAAGTTTGAATGGTCAGCCCTCCCAACATTGTCTGAATTTGGATTTGTCGTATTTTGGGGTGATTGGATTGCCGCTGAGCTACCGGTTATAGATCCTTATCGCTTCCAGCATTTTTTCTCTTTTGGGCTTAGCGGTAAAGAGCGGGATCGTAAATGCAGCTGCTCCTACAAACAGCAAGGGGGAGATCTTTACGGAAACATCATCATAAGGTGGAGATCCGGATTCTTCATTTAGTTTACTCGTATGAGCTATACCTCCAATGATCAATCCTGCACCCACTACATAAGCAGTTGCATTGATAGCTCGTAAAACTTTGACTTCATTCATCTTTGCTATACTCTCATCATTTCCATAAAGAGCTAATCTTAAATTGTTGAATTTAATTTTCTCAACAGAATCATACCCTTTTTGGAAGTAATCGATCCTGGTAGAGCTGTAAGAACCACCATATTCATTATACATGTACTGAGTGGTTATCCTGGAATATGCGCTTATTTCACCACTGATTTCCCTTTTTAGTTTTACTTCCCCTTCAAAGTCATTGACGTATTTCCATACATAATAACCTGTTTCATCCTGATAATATTGAACTTTTTCCACTTCAATCTTTTCCTCACCATTCACCAAAAGAAATGGTTTCGTAAACATAGGCGCTTTGTATTGCAGGGACTGAGGGTGGATTACGTTACCATTTCTTAATCCTACAATAAAACCGGATTCGCTCTTTTCCTGGTTCTGGCAGTTAGCATATGGGATTGATAAAAAGAAAAATAAAACAAATGCGTTTAAAGAGTATTTCATTCTACTAAGATTATATAAAAAATAAGCAACCTATTGTTCTTCAAGATATAATGTAGATCAATAAATTGAAGTATTTTCTACTTATTGGTAAAGCCTAAAAAGAAAATTAAAAAATCCAGATAGGTGTGTTCAACAGGATCTTCAAAAGACCCTGTTGTTAGTCATCAATGACTTATTTAGTATTAAAAGTAATAACATATTTTATTTGAGTATCCTGATCAATTTCACTTAACTTAAATTGATTTTCAGTCAACTCCACCAAATCAACCTCAAATAGCACATCATCAAACTCATTGGCCGGATTACCTGTCTCATATAGTGCAATCACTTTTAATTTAGTTTCGTTACTGGTAAATTCCCATGTACCAGTTAAATTAACTAAATCACCACATTCTGATTCATCCTCAGTAACAGTCCCATGATCATATAAAAATGACCCATCATTAAAAAATGTCCATGAATTATCCAGATTTCTTGGTGAATCTACGGGACATTCTTCATCAACAGGTGTTTCTGAAGTCACATTCCATACCTTGCTAACCTTACCAGCCAATAATTCCAAATTTGAAATGCTTTCATTTCCTTCATCATCATTACTACACCCTGCTAACAAACCTACCACACAAAAAAATACTAATGCCTTTTTCATTATTATCAGTTAAATTTTAAAAAATATTGTTACTTAATGTGGGCAAATATAAAAGTGTTGGAAAGGAGATGTGGTTTATTTTTTGATGATTTATTACCTGAGAACAATAATCAAAATTTATTAAGTATTGAACGAGAAGTTCTTAAGAAATTAAGTATCGTTACATTTTTACGACAAAAGTTTTAAGAACAGAAGAATAGAGAAATTAGATCTGTTCGTTATATTCCCTGACAATTTCTCTAATATCCCTCAATCGGTATTCCCTTGATTGGATCTTTTCTTTTATTTCATCAACATCAGAAAAATATTCAGCCATTTTCTTCCTGAATGAGATCATAGGAACTAACGCATATGTCATTTCATCTTTTTTCTTCAGATAGAGTTTGCTGGTAATGTACCCCGTTTCATCATCGATGTATTCAGACTCGATCAGGCTTAGCCGGCCATCTATGACTATTTTTACAAAATACAGTTCCCCATAAGCGAAGGTGGTGGTAGGACGAAACAAATTGCCTTCTGACGTAAAAGGAAGACTCCTGAAATGCATATCATCATACCCATAGCCAAGAATTTCAGCCGGACGGTATTTCTTTGGAAACCATCCGGATTTTGGTTGTTTAAACCTGATCTTATCGTATAAAACGGAATTAAATGTACGCACCTTGCGATCCTTCACCTTTCCAAAAAGTGTATCGCCTTTATTGGTCACAATGTATCCCTCTCGATAGTCTTTCTGGGAGAATGCAGATTGGCTTATTGACAAAACAATAAAAAAAATAAGGGCTATTTTTTTCATGGTTAAAAAATTTAAGGTGAATCAATATAGTTGATTTGAATTGGAATTCTGATACGTCAACTCAATTTCATGTTATGACTCGCAAACATGATACCACTTATTCTAATTAAAAAACATCCAGCTTATCCCCAGGCTAAAAACCTTTCTTTGTCCGGGATAATAGGGTGTGATGAAATAGCCGGTGTTGGTCTGCTGGTTGATATGTTCATAACGCAAAAATGCAGCTACATGATCAATGCGGAAATCCAGAAAGGCATCGACCACCAGCTGTTCCATCGATTCGCTAAATCTGTTTTGTAAATGGAACTGCCTGATAACCGGATCGTAGGCCATTCCCTGGTAATCACCGTTATAATGCGCTTGAATACCAGCCTGTACGTTTACTGTGTTGTTGAATACCGGCTTTCCAAAATACAACTTTGAATTAGCAAAAATCTCGGGTATTCTGACTGAATTCATCGCTTGTTCATCACCACTTTTCAGGGTATAGATCACTTCATTTTCCCAGTGAAGGGAATTATTGAACATATGCAGGTCAAATTTCAGAGCCGGATGCAGCAACTGTACATTTCCACCCGCCTGTTCGGGAATACCTTCTTCATTGAAATAGACATTATGGTTGAGGTTGATCAAAGTCAACCTGGGTGAAAGGTGAAAGTTTTTCAGATTGAAGTCAATTTTCCCCCTGATGTAATCTGAATTGATGGGGTCGAAATCATTATACCATTCGTCGTGGTTTCCAAAATAGCTTTCTTGCATGATGGTTGGTTGGTAGCGGGTTCGTTGGTACGTAGCGCTGAAATATTTGTTAGTATAATCCCCACGAAGAAAATAACCACCTGCGACAAGATACTCACCCTTTGCATCAATGGAATGATTTTTCAGGCTATCAAAATCAAATCGCAGATTAAACCCACCATACGACTCCCATCGATTGATTTCATCGGGAAGGTAAATTTCAAGGTAATTCACCTTCCTGAGCTTGACATGAAGGTTGTAATAAAATCCTCCGTAAGTCCCTTTTATGCCTCCCTCATATATTGATTGTCTGTAACGCACGCGATCTGTAGTCGAATCGGGATTGATCAGAACCTGGTCGAAAAAGCTGTTGTCCGGTGCCTGATCAATGGCAAAATCTTCGAATTTATACTTATTCCCAATCTGCTCCCAAAACAAATAAATATTAAGAGGTCTTTTCCATTTATATTCGTGATAAGTGATAAAATCCAGCCGTAGATCGGTGGATTCAGCATTTTCCAAATTTACATTTGCATCCGGATCGAAATAATCCCCGGGAAAAACTAAAAAACCTACTGAATCTACGCCGCCATTTTCCTGCACCTCATGATTGGATCTTGAAAAAGCCAGCAAACCCACGTATTTTTCACTCGGAGCCTGGTAGTGTGTATGAAAATAATAGGCCGTCGAAACTACCTGCCGGTCATTCCTACCACTTGAATTAATCTGTTTTTCGATGCTCATCCTGCGAAAGTGAAACCCTGCGTTCCAGTAAGGTGTAATGTTGCGGGCGTGTTTAACAGTTGTCATGGATCTCCTGCCTCCTCCAAAACTTGCATTGATCAGAGTATAAGGTGATTTTGAATCGAAAAAAGTAATATTTTCTTTATCCAGATAATAATGGCTGTAGCTATCAAAGCCCGATCTGGCGCCAATTTGCTCTGTAGGCTCGTAATAAATCGGTCGAATGGATGTTCCTATTACGCCAAGGTCCTGGTACTTGTAATCACCTTTGGATACATAATCAAAGTTGTGTAACCCATCGACCAGGGTGTCGATCTTTGTCAACAGGTAATTGTTGTTTTTTAATCGGTCAAAAGTCGTGTAATAGGTAGTATAGGCACCATAAACCAATTTGGTTGAATCATCCAGGATTTGTGAAAAAGCAGGAAATGAAAAGATAAAGAACAATCCGACTGATAATAATGCTATATAAAAAGTCCTTTTCATCAATAATCTTTCCTTTTCACTGCGATAATAGCATCCGAAACCATCTTGTCAAACTTATTTTTTTCAAAAAGAAAATCGCACTCGATCGGTATGTAACAAAAATCAATTCCGCTTTCCGAGATCATTTTTTGAAAAGGTTTCAACCTTACGAAATCTTTTTCTGTGGTGACAACGCTGATTTTATTCTTAAATGATCGGGCCATATCAATTATTTTCTGAACATCACTTTCCCTGAATTTGTAATGATCCGGAAACCTGATGGAATCAATCAGCTCAAAATTTTTATTTAGATAAGCCTGAAATGGCTGTGGATTCCCTATTCCTGACACAAGAATGAGTTGATTTGTTTTTCTGATCTCTTTGCCAGAAAAACTTATGAGATCCCCATATTCTATTCCGGAGAAAAAAACGTTCTTTCCCTTAGCATATTTATGGACCTTCCCGGCAATTGCTTTCGCTTCTTTCTTTTCCAATGTATCGGGACATTTTGTTACCACAATCAAATCAGCTCTTTTGGCGCCCTTTCTGGCTTCCCGCAACAGACCGGATGGAAGAACAAAGTCGGTATAAAATGGCCGCGAATATTCCGTTAAAAGAATGCTAAAATGTGGAGTGACATATCTGTGCTGGAAAGCATCATCAAGAATGATCAGATTTGTCTCAGGTTTGTAAAAAAGAATTTCAGGCACTGCGGTAACCCTCTCCTCTCCAACCGCGACCTGTATTTTTGGCTGGAATTTCTGAAATATTTGGAGTGGTTCATCGCCCACTGTCAAAGCGCTGTCGTTTTCATTGACTAATCTAAAACCTCTGGTACGGCGACCATATCCCCTGCTGAGGGTGCATACATGATGTTCTCTACTCAACAAATTAATGAGGTACTCAACCATCGGAGTTTTGCCGGATCCACCGGCGATGATATTCCCAACACTTACGACAGGCACATCAAACTTCATAGATTTCATGTACCCGATATCAAATAAGTGATTCCGAAAACGGGTGATTATGTCGTAAATGATGGCAAATGGAAATAAAAGTATCTGAAAAAAATTCACTGTGCTCTACGCAATTTCTTAATTTTAGCTCCGCAAATTTCAATAATTATGTCAAATATTAAAGAGATCATCTCTTATTTAGATCAATATGCACCAAGAGCCTACCAGGAATCGTATGACAATGCCGGGTTGCTGGTCGGTGACGATCTAAAAGAGCTGACCGGTGCTTTGATCACATTGGATGTCACGGAAGAGGTGATACAAGATGCAATAGAAAACAACTGCAACCTTATCATTGCCCACCATCCCATTATTTTTAGGGGACTCAAAAAGCTGACGGGAAGTAATTATGTCGAGCGAACGGTGATCAAAGCCATTCAAAATGACATCTGCATTTATGCGACCCATACGAACCTGGACAGTGTTCACAATGGAGTTAACAACAAAATTTCTGAGTTGCTTGAATTGGATCGTTTACAAATTCTACAACCCAAAAACGACACACTTAGCAAACTAACAACCTTTATTCCAACAGAAAACTCCTCACAGGTATTGGATGCATTGTTTCGGGCGGGAGCAGGTCACATTGGTCAATATGCAAACTGTAGTTTTAAAATGAATGGAACGGGGACATTCCTTCCCGATGAAGGCGCCAATCCTCACATTGGTGAGCGGGGAAAGCTTGAACATGTGAATGAAGACCGGGTGGAAGTAATTTTTCCAAGTCATATAAAAGGCAAGGTGATGCAGGCGCTGAGAAAAGCCCATCCCTATGAGGAAGTTGCTCATTACCTCCATGACCTGGCCAACGAAAATCAACTGATCGGCAGTGGAATGATCGGTGAACTGAAAAGCGAGTTATCCGGTGAAGAATTCATTGCATTCCTGAAGGAAAAAATGGAACTGAAGGTTGTCAAACACACCCATTTTAGCACAAGGAAAATCAAAAGAATAGCCGTTTGCGGAGGCGCTGGTTCATTTCTTTTACCGGTTGCTAAAGCTAAAGGCGCCGATGCTTTTGTTTCTTCGGATTTTAAGTATCATGAGTTCTTTGATGCGGAAGGAAAGCTACTTATTGCCGATATAGGACATTATGAAAGTGAAAAATTTACAAAAGACCTCTTATATGAGATTTTAAATAAAAAATTTCCTAATATTGCACTCCGTTTTACCAAGGTAAATACAAATCCAATTCTTTACACATAATACATGGAAAGATCAGTATCACAAGTATTAGATTCTCTCGTTAAACTTCAGTCAATTGATTCGGAACTTGACGAGATCAAAAAAATCAGAGGAGCACTACCCGAGGAAGTAGGAGATCTGGAGGATGAAATTGCGGGTTACGAGACCAGGATTGAAAAATTCAACACTGAAATTGAAAGACAGGAGGAGGAAATCAGCTCCAACAAAATTGGAATCCAGAATGCAAATAAGTTAATCCAGAAATACGAAGAGCAGCAGAACAACGTGAGGAATAACCGTGAGTACGATGCTCTTACAAAAGAAATTGAGCTACAGCAATTGGAAATTCAGATCTGCGAGAAAAAAACGCGGGAAGCGCAGGCGTTCATCGAGCAGAAAAACGAAGAGATTTCCAATACAAAGGGTTTGATGGAAGAAAGGCAAAAAGACCTTATCAGCAAGAAAAAAGAGCTTGACAACCTGGTTTCTGAAAGCGAAGATGAAGAAAAGAAATTGATGACCGACCGGGAAAAAGCTTCAAAAAATGTTGAAGAAAGGCTGTTAAAGTCATACAACAAGATCAGAAATAACGCCCGAAATGGCTTGGCAGTGGTCTCTGTTAAAAGAAATGCATGTGGAGGTTGCTTTAATGTTGTTCCGCCTCAGCGGCAGGCTGAAGTGAAAGAGCGAAAAAAATTAATCGTTTGCGAGCATTGTGGTAGAATTTTTGCAGATGTAGAAGACTTCGGGGTAGAGGAAGAAAAGAAAAAGAAAACAAAAAGAACTGCCAAAAAGAAGTAAGCGCTTGAAAGCAAAGTTGCTCAAAAAAATATCAAAAGCGAAGGCAGTAAAGTCTTCGCTTTTTTGTTTGCTCATATTTTTCGTTTTGCCTGTAAAGGCGAAAGAAACGAATATCAATCCTATTGTCTATTCTGCCTACCGGGAAGTATTAAATCTGGACTTTAACAAAGCCCGTGAAAAGCTAAACTTCGTCAGCCACAACCCCGAGAGTATGCCTTATGCTTTATACGTAGCAAACCTCAATGATGCCCTGGAAGTTTATCTCTCCGATGATGAGACCCTTTTTGATCAGTATAAGGACTCAGAGAGCTCACGATTGAAAAAGGTTGCCCGACTACCAGACAATTTACCGGAGAAGTATTTTCTGGAAGCCGAGATCAGGATTCACTGGGCATTCGTCAATTTTAAGTTTGGACATTATTTCAATGCGTTTTGGGGGTTTAAACAAGCATTTTCATCTGCAAAAACCGGAATGAAACTTTTTCCGGATTTTATTCCCTACAAAAAGAGTCTGGGGGTTCTGCACACCATTTCCGGATCTTTTCCTGAAAATTACAGCTGGATGCTCTCCATCTTAAATATGGAAGGCGAAATATCGGAAGGAATGAATGAGTTGAATGAAGTCGTGGAGCAAAATTCAGAATTCAGCTATGAAGCGATCATTTACCAATCAATTTTTCAAACTTACCTTCTTAACGAAAATGAAAAAGCAATTTTAAAAATCTACTCACTTTTAAACAAACCAAATCAGGAGATAACATTGCAGTTAGTTGCTTCTGTGATTTTTATGAGAAGTGAAAAAAGTGCTGAGGCTGAAAAACTTTTAGCTGAATTGCAGGATCAAAAGGTGGATGAAAAGATCCCTTTTATCAATTATCTAATCGGAACAATTTTTCTTCAGAAAGCGGATTATCTGAATGCCATTCAGCAATATCAGATATTCCTTAATCAATTTAATGGTCAAAACTTTATCAAAGACGCTTATTGTAAAATCGCGATTTGTCATTGGCTGAATAATGATCCATACTATTCTTACTACATTTCCAAAGCCCGGGAAGAAGGCCAGACTGTTATTGACACCGACAAGAATGCAGAATCGATGATTGAGCAGGAAAGTTTACCTAACAAGCTTTTACTGAAGATGCGCTACGCAACAGACGGAGGATATTTTGGTATTGTTGAAAAAATTTTGGAGAGCACAACTGAACAAAGTTTCCATACTGCGCAAGGAAAAATCGAATTTCACTACCGAAAAGCAAGATACTACCACAAAACCAATCATCTTTCTGAGGCACTGCGTGAATATCAAGCAGTCATCTCTGTACAAGAAGACAATAAAGATTATTTTGCGGCTAATTCCAGCCTTCAGTGTGGGTACATCTATCTATCGCGAAATAATTACAACCTGGCTAAGCAATATTTTGTAAAGGCAAAATCCTACAAAAATCACCCCTACAAGTATAGCATTGACAAAAAAGCTGATATTGAAATTGAGAAGATTGAGAGGAAGGGTTAGTGATCGGTGAGCGGTTTTAAAAGCAAACAGCGAACGGTAATCTGTGAACAGTAAAAAATTTTTGCCGTTTACTGGTCACTGATTACTTTTCACTTTAACAATACCTAATGCCCAAATTAAAAAGGAGGTTTATCTTCCATATCATCCGGACTACCTTTATCCTTTGAGTCTTTATTGGCTTTGCTTTGGTAGGTGATGGTTTTTGTTTGAGAATCAAACTCTCCCGGTATTCCGCCACTGCCCGGAAAACCACCAAATGGACCCTGGAAATCCAGATCCGAAAACTTGGTGAACTTCCCGATAAATTTCAGTTTGACCGTATCAAGAGAACCATTTCTGTGTTTGGCAAGGATCACCTCTCCCACTCCCTGCAGACTGTTGCCTTCTTCATCAGTTGTAATGTTATAATATTCCGGTCGATACAGGAATATTACCATATCAGCATCCTGTTCGATAGAGCCCGACTCCCTAAGGTCAGAAAGTTGAGGTTTTTTGTCACCTCCCCTGACTTCGACAGCCCTGCTCAGCTGGCTTAGGGCTATGATAGGAACATTCAGCTCCTTAGCTATATTTTTCAGCGCCCTTGAAATGGAGGCAATTTCCTGTTCCCTGTTTCCTGAAGATCCTCCTGATTTGGAGCTGTCGCCTGACATCAACTGCAAATAGTCAATTATTATTAGAGAAACTCCGTGTTGCGCAACAAGTTTTCGGGATTTTGCCCGCAATTCCAGAATTGATAATGCAGGAGTATCATCGATGAAAATAGGGGCTTCAGAAAGCTTTGCAGTTTTATGAATCAATTGCTCCCATTCGTATTCTTCCAGTTTTCCTTTCTTAATCTTCTCGCTATCAAGCTCAGCTTCCGCAGAAATCAACCTATTGACCAATTGAATACTCGACATCTCAAGCGAGAAAATAGCAACGGGTTTTTTGAAATCTACAGCTGCATTTCTCATGGCCGAAACCACAAAAGCTGTATTATGTGTTACGGTCATGTCCTCCAGCAGGAATAACCTGTTGCCATCAATTTCAAAACCATAATAATCGTCAAATTTATCAAATTCAACACTGATCCCCGTGTGACGCCAATTTATTATTGATTTTCGTTTTCTGGCTTTCTTTCTTTCAACTCTGACAGGTATTTTATCAATATCACCACTAATTCGAACCCTATACACGTCGGTCAAATAGTTCCTGCTTGCAATACCTGAAGTTTTCGTTCTTAAGGATGTTTTGAAACCAAGTGAATCACATAGAAATTTGATCTGTTTTGCGAGGGTTTTATTTTTTTGTGTTAATTCATAAACATTGTATTCTACATTGTAGTGACCATCGGAGTCTATCAATCCTGCCAAAAGTTGCAGCCTGTTAAAGCTGTCGTTTGAAATGTATTCATTAGGAATATGCTTATTCTTGATAAGATTTAATGCCCTTAATTCCGATTGTACGGAAAAGAACTTTTGCTTCCCCCTACTCGCTTTGGTGATCCCGTAATTTGTCACCTTGTTTTCCTGATGATATTCCACCAATTCTACCCCAAGCTCTTCGGCATATTCACCGAGAAATCCAATAACTTCTTCATCAGTACTTGTAATTCTTGAGCTATAGGAGTGGCCATCACCTAGCCATAAGCCCAAAAAATATGGATCAATACTCAATGGTTTTGATTCAAACTCAACGGCAACTTTGTATCCTTTATAGTTGGATTTGAACTTATCAGACTTTTCTAAATATTCTTTTATAGAAATGTTAAGGACTTCACCATTGTTATATCCGGCTTCATTCCGGCTTCGCTTTAAGGAAAGAATGTGGGATTCATTTACCCGATAGGATATGCCATGGTTTTGATGAACCCAATACATATTTTCCTTACCGGTTGTTGTACTTAAAACCTTCCTTGGGGTTGAATCGTCACCCATCAGCAAGTCCCCCGCAACAACGTCTTCAACATTTTTCAAAGAACCATCAAACATCAGAACCTTTGTTCCTTTACCAAGGCATTTCCCCATACCCGGCCTGGCTGCAATGATGACCAAATCAGACCTTTGCCAGCCAGAGGTTACCCTGTCCAAAGCAGTAAACCCGGTGGGGATACCTGTCAGCCCATCGGCCTGGTGTTTCTTAGATTCAAGTTCGGTGATAGCCTGGTGCATGAGCGTACCCATGTCTTCGTAATTCTTCCTGATATTGACTTCTGACACTTCAAAAAGGGATTGCTCCGTTTTGTCCAGCAAATCGAATACATCAGTCGTGTCTTCATAAGCCTCTTTATGTACATTAGATGCTATCGATATCAACTCGCGCTTGATGGCTTTTTCGGTGATGATCCTAGCATGATATTCTACGTTTGCCGCTGAGCTCACTTTGGAAGTGAGTTCAGAAATGTAGTAAGCGCCACCAACGAATTCCAGCTTTGCATTTTTACGAAGTTGGTTCGTAACTGTCAGAATATCAATAGGTTCTGATTTATTAAACAGTTCAACAATTGCGGCGTAAACTTCCTGATGGGCTTCTTTGTAGAAGCTTTGCGGTTTCAGTATCTCAATTACCACATTAAGCGCATCCTTTTCCAGCATTAATGCCCCTAAGACTGCTTGTTCCAAATCCACGGCCTGTGGTGGGAGCTTACCTAAGCTTTCGGAAAGGTCATTGGTTTGCAGAATGTTCCTCGATTTATATCCTAATCTTATTTTTGGAGTATTTCCTTGATCCATCAGGGTAAGTTTAAAAAAGTAACGTCCCACAAACTTAATTGATCATAGTGCCTGTCAAAAATAATTTGAGCCATACTTATCTCACTATTTTTCCACATCATAATCACACTTATTCACATCGATAATCACAAGTTATCAACTTATTTAAACCTTATTAACACATAATCCACATTTTAATGAATATTTTTGTCCTCAATCAGTTTTATTCTATTTTTGGAAATAAAATTAAGGGTTTAGAGAATTGAAAAAAGTTCATTTTATATCTATTGGCGGTAGCGTAATGCATAGCCTTGCTATTGCCCTTAAAAAGAAAGGAATTGAAGTATCGGGATCTGATGATGAGATTTACAGCCCCTCCAAAGAAAAACTGGAAAAAAACGGATTGCTTCCCAAGGAGACGGGGTGGCATCCCGAAAAGCTAAACAACGGCCTGGATGCAGTTATTCTGGGAATGCACGCCAAAGAAAACAACCCGGAATTGATCAAAGCAAAGGAATTGGGAATTCCTATTTATTCCTTTCCCGATTTTATTAAAGAAGAATCATCCAACAAACAAAGAATCGTCATAGCCGGCAGTCATGGTAAAACCACCATTACCGGAATGATCATTCACGTATTGAATCACATTGGGAGAAAATTTGACTACCTGATTGGTGCTGACCTTAATGGCCTGGATAACCAGATCAGGCTGTCCGATGCCCCGGTGATCATCATTGAAGGCGATGAATACCTGACGTCCAGTCTCGATCGGACACCAAAATTTCTAAAATACGAACATCATATCGGATTGATAAGCGGCATTTCCTGGGATCATATCAATGCCTTTCCAACCTTTGAAGAATACGTTCATCAGTTCGATATATTTGGTGATGCAACGCCAAAAGCCGGAAGTATTATCTTTTGCGGAGATGACAACATGGCCACAGTAATTGGCACCAAGGAACGAGACGATGTCAACAGGCTGGAGTATGTTACCCATCCACATAAGGTAGTTGATGGCGTCACTTACCTTCTTACAGATAAGGGCGATGTGAAGGTCAGCATTTTTGGCAAACACAATATGCAAAACATTGCAGGAGCTCAGGTTTTATTGAAGAGAATAGGTGTGACCGATGATCAATTTTACGAGGCAATTCAGAGCTTCAGAAATCCATGGAAAAGGCTTCAGCTTCTCGATGCGAGCAATACAACATCCGTTTATGTCGATTATGCTCATTCGCCATCTAAAGTTGCAGCAACCACAAAAGCCGCAAAAGAACAGTATAAAGACAGAAGTTTGGTGGCGTGTTTTGAGCTTCATACTTTCAGCAGCTTAAACAGGGACTTTATCGATCAATACCAGGAAAGCCTGAACGACGCAGAAGAAGCCATTATCTTTATCAATCCAAAAAATTTAAAAGCATCATCCGGATTACCATTTACGGATGATGAAATTCAGGATGCATTTGCACACCCCAATCTCAAAATCTTTATGGAGATTGAAAAACTCAAAAAAGCATTGCTTGAAAAAGATTGGAATAACAAAAACCTTCTTTTGATGAGTTCAGGGAATTTTGCGGAAATGGATGCAAAAGAGCTGGCAAAACAAATTATTTAATTTTTATATTGACCAACCAACCTAATGAAATTACATTTAAAAAATCCAATTGTCTTTTTTGATCTTGAAACAACCGGAATGAATATCACCACCGACAGGGTGATTGAACTCTCCTTTCATAAAGTTCATCTGAACGGAAGGGAAGAGACCAATACGATGCTCGTCAACCCTGAAGTACCCATTCCACAAGAGACCACCCTTATCCATGGGATCAAAGATGAAGATGTGAAGGACGCTCCAAATTTTAAAGGAATAGCTAAGAACCTTCAAAAGTTCCTGGAAGGCTGCGATCTGGCAGGATATAATATTATCAAATTTGATGTGCCCATGCTGGTAGAAGAGTTCCTTCGGGTTGGGATTGACTTCGATGTTTCTAAAAGAAAGTTGATCGATGCCCAGAAGATCTTTTTCCTGATGGAAAAAAGAACCTTATCTGCTGCCTATAAATTCTATTGTGGCAAAGAACTTGAAAATGCCCACAGTGCAGAAGCTGATACACTGGCAACATACGAGGTGCTTAAAAAACAACTCGAAATGTACGAAAATGAAGAGGTGGAGGACCTGACCGGCAATAAAATTGGAGTGATTCAAAACGACATGGACAAGATCCATAACCTGACACTTCAAAATATGGTTGATCTTGCCGGTAGGATCGTGCTAAATAAGAATGGAGAAGAAGTCTTTAACTTTGGCAAGCACAAAGGCAAACGTGTGGTAGATGTATTCCAGCTCGAACCCAATTACTACGACTGGATGCTGCGTAATGATTTTCCGCTCGACACAAAAAGAAAGCTGACGGAAATCAAGCTAAAAAACTTCAACATGGGATGATCACACTATTTGGTGATTTTTTGATTTGGTGATTTGAATTCTTTTTACCGTTCACTTTTCACTAATCTTTTAAATCCAATTTCTTCTGTTTGTTAATTGAGCCGCATTGCTCTCTGCTCTCTGCCCTTTGCTATCTGCATTTTCACTTTCCCCAACTATTTCCTCCATTCCCCATCTATAGTCCACATACTTTTTGGATTTTGCATTTAATTGTCATTTTTTTGCTTAGACAAATCAACGCACTCCTCATTTTATGGCTCGTACGATCATCGTATCCAACAGATTACCAGTTCGAATAACAAAGACCGGAAATAAATTAGATTATAAGCCAAGTGAAGGAGGCCTGGCAACCGGACTGGGGTCTATATATAAAAAAGGTGATAACGTATGGCTGGGCTGGCCGGGATTGTACGTCAACAAAAAAGAAGAAAAGGAGGAAATTACAAGGGAACTAAGAAAAGAAAACATGGTTCCGGTTTTCTTATCTAAACAGCTGATCAAAGATTTTTACGAAGGATTTAGCAACGAGACTATCTGGCCGACTTACCACTATTTTTCGCAATATGCCATTTATGACCACAAAAAATTTGAAGCCTATATCAAGGCAAACCATGAGTTTTGCAATGAATTATTGAGAATTGCAAATCCCACAGATACGATCTGGATCCACGATTATCAATTGTTAGTCCTTCCAAAAATGGTCCGGGAAAAATTACCGGATGTGAGCATTGGTTTCTTTCAGCATATCCCCTTTCCATCTTATGAAGTTTTCCGTATGCTTCCGTGGCGTAAGGAGATCTTGTATGGTATGCTTGGTTCAGACCTGATCGGATTCCACACCTACGACGATATGAGGCACTTTTTGTCTTCCATAGGGCGACTAATTGGCGTAAACAATAGTCGGGGACGCATCGAAAGGGACAAACGTGTCATTGAAGTGGATTCCTTCCCGATGGGAATAGACTATGAAAAATATTCCAACTCAGCTGCTTCTCCACAGACAATAGAAAAGGAAATAAGGTATAGAACATCTCTTGGTGATCAGAAATTGATATTGAGTATCGACCGATTGGATTATTCCAAAGGAATTCCTCAACGCCTGCAGGCATTTGAAATGTTCCTTCAGGAATACCCGGAATATCAAAGCAAGGTATCCCTGATCATGATTGTAGTGCCCTCCAGGGACAATGTCGATCAATATGCAGAACTGAAGGAAGAAATAGATTTGCTCGTTGGAAGGATCAACGGGAATTATGGCCGGTTAAACTGGACTCCGGTACATTACTTTTATCGTTCGTTTCCACTGGAAGCATTATCAGCCTTTTACAGAATGGCCCATGTAGCGCTTGTGACACCTATGAGGGATGGCATGAACCTGGTCTGCAAGGAGTACATTGCAAGTAGACTTGATCAAAAAGGTGTGCTGATCCTGAGTGAAATGGCTGGTGCATCCAAAGAACTATCTGATGCAATTTTGATTAACCCAAATAATATCAGCCGGATCGTGCGGGCTATTCATCAGGCGTTAACCATGCCAGAGGAAGAGCAGGAAAAACGGATCAGTGTTATGCAGGAAACGATCAAGCGATACAATATCCATCATTGGGTGAACATTTTCATGGAAAGACTGAACTTAATCATAGAAGAAAGAAAATCATTGGCTACAAGAACTCTTGACGAAAAAGCGGTACAATCACTTGTTGATGCTTACAAATCAGCAAAATCGAGATTACTATTTTTAGATTACGATGGCACCTTAACGGGATTTAAACCCAATCCCCAATCTGCCAAACCTGACAATGAACTATTGAAGATCATTGAAAGTTTGACCAAAATCAAAAAGAACAGGGTAATCATCATCAGTGGCAGGGATAAAAACACATTGGATAGCTGGGTTGGTCATTTGCCGATTGATATCATTGCGGAACACGGTGTCTGGCTCAGGGAAAAAGAAAATCACTGGCATACAATCGAAGCATTGGACAGCAACTGGAAAGAAGAGCTTCGTTCACTGCTGGAAGTGTATGTCGACCGCACACCGGGATCCTTCATCGAAGAAAAAGACTATTCACTCGTGTGGCATTATCGAAAAGTCGAACAGGGACTTGGAGAGCTTCGCACCCGCGAATTAAGCAGTCACCTGAAATATTTATCCACCAATAAAAATCTCCAGGTTTTGGAAGGAGACATGGTAGTAGAAATCAAGAGTTCCGCTGTCAACAAAGGGCGTGCTGCCACCAAATGGCTCCAGGACTATCCTCACGAGTTTACCTTAGCGATTGGTGATGACTGGACGGATGAAGATACCTTCAGGGTGATGCCGGAAAATGCTTTTACAATTAAAGTGGGAGGAACGACATCTGTTGCCAAATACAATGTCCTTGGAGTGAAAGATGTGAGAGCTCTGTTAAAAAAATTGATCTGACATATCCTCAGCAACAATCTGATCCGTTTCATCAATCTTTTTTGAAATTATGAAATAAGGAAGTCTCTTTTCCTTTTATTATTTTTCATAATATTGTTTTAAGAATGATCCCTCAAAAAATGAAACGAATATTACCTGCCATCACTTTTTTTTCTATTTCTATAATCTGTTTACTGATTTCAGGATGTGATTCTGAAGAGCAAGCTGTCAAAAGCAGCCTGGAGAGGAAGGTTGACAGTATTTTGATCAACATGTCACTGGAAGAAAAAATAGGTCAAACCTGCCAGAGAGGTACCTCCAGTCGTGTAAAAGGAGAACTTTCCGAGGAATTGAAAGATGCCGTAAGAAAGGGCAAAATAGGCTCCATGATCAATGTGATGAACAAAGATTATGTGGAGGAATTACAGAGAATTGCTGTGGAGGAAAGTCCAAATGGAATCCCTTTGATATTCGGCAGAGACGTCATCCACGGCTTTAAAACCATCTTTCCAATTCCCCTGGGAACAGCTGCCTCATGGAATCCCGATATCGCAGAGGAAGGTTCCAGGGTAGCCGCGATTGAAGCTTCCACGAATGGCATCCGATGGACCTTTGCACCAATGATCGATATTTCGCGAGACGCCCGCTGGGGAAGGATCGCTGAATCTGCCGGAGAAGATCCTTATCTCACTTCAGAAATGGCCCGTGCTTATGTGAGAGGCTTCCAGGGAGAAGATCTTGCCAACCCTTCAAGCATCGCTGCATGTGCAAAGCACTTTGCTGCTTATGGAGCAGCTGAGGGTGGACGTGATTATAACACAGCTATCATTTATGAACAACTACTCAGGGACGTTTACCTCCAACCTTTTCATGCATCGGTAGAAGAAGGTGTTGCCACTTTTATGACCTCTTTCAATGATCTGAACGGCGTTCCAGCCTCAGGTAATAGCTTCCTTTTAAAACAAGTGCTTCGCGACGAATGGAAATTTGATGGTTTTGTCGTAAGTGACTGGAATAGCGTAACCGAAATGATCCCTCACGGGTTTTGTGCAGATGAAAAAGATGCGGCATTGAAAGCCTCTTCAGCCGGACTGGATATGGAAATGATGAGCACTTCCTATGAAAATTATCTGAAGGAGTTAATAGAAGAAGATAAATTAACTATTGCGCAGCTGGATAAAATGGTTAAGAATATACTGAGAATTAAATTCAAGTTGGGTTTGTTTGACAATCCGGGGTTTGACCGAAACCGGGACGATATGGTTTTAAGTGATGAACATAAAGAAGCTGCCAAAAAAGCGGCGGTTGAAAGCTTTGTTTTATTGAAAAATGAAGGAAATATTCTTCCTCTAACTAACGATCTTAAAAAGGTCGCAGTAGTCGGACCAATGGCGGATGCTCCACACGACCAATTGGGTACATGGACGTTTGACGGTGAACAGGAAACAACGGAAACTCCTTTGCCTGCACTTAAAAATCACCTGGGCCAAAGCAAAGTCCTGTTTAGCCAGGGATTGAATTACAGCCGTGACAAAAGCAAAATTGGGTTTAATGATGCTTTGCGTACCGCCAGGCAAAGCGAAGTTGTACTATTCTTCGCCGGTGAAGAAGCCATTCTTTCAGGTGAGGCCCATAGCCGCTCCAATATAGATCTACCGGGAGCACAGGAAGAGTTAATTTCAGAAATCAGTAAAACCGGTAAGAAAGTCATTCTTGTGATCATGGCAGGTAGGCCCATCACAATTGGAAATATCATCGATAAAGTTGACGCGATCCTGATGGCCTGGCACCCCGGTACGATGGGTGGGCCTGCTATTGTGGATGTTTTGTTTGGGGAACAATCACCATCCGGACGACTACCTGTTACCTGGCCGAAAGAAGTCGGACAAATTCCAATTTATTACAATCATACCAATACCGGTCGGCCTGCTTCCAATGAAAGCTTCGTTCAAATGGATAGCATTCCCATCGGAGCCTGGCAAAGTTCATTGGGTAATAATTCCCATTATTTAGACATTGGGTTTACTCCACAATTTCCCTTTGGCTTCGGCTTGGCATATACGACATTTGAATATAATAATCTGAAACTATCTTCACCTGAAATTGCATTAGGAGATAGTTTGATTGTTTCTGCCGAAATTACAAATACCGGATCTATGGCAGGAACAGAAGTAGTACAGCTTTACGTACGTGATATGGTTGGAAGCCTCACCAGGCCGATCCGAGAGTTGAAAGGCTTTCGAAAAATTTCACTGCAACCGGGTGAAAGCAAAACAGTTGAATTCACCATTCATACGGATGACCTGAGATTCCATAATCAGAACATGGAATTTGTGACTGAACCAGGAGCATTTAAGGTCTGGATTGCTCCTAATGCACACGAAGGTCTGGAAGCAGATTTTCATGTGATCAGTAAATAAACTTATTTCGATCGAAATTTTTTCCACCCATCAAATTCCGGTTTAATAACCGCTTTGTTTTTGTTACATTATTGAATAACCACAATTAGCTCTATGAAAACCATATTATCTGTTTTATTCCTTTTCTCCGCATGGTATTGCTCTGCGCAAGACAAAATCCCGCATGATGTTATCCCAACCAATGATGGCGATCTCACCATTTATTTTGTCGGTCATGGAACCCTCATGTTTAAATATCATGATTTGATCATCCATGCGGATGCTTCATCCCGGGAAGCGGACTACTCTCAAATGCCCGATGCAGATCTGATCCTTGTCACACATCATCATGGAGATCATTTTGACCCGGAAGCGATCGACAAGATCCGGACAGAAAACACTACTATCATTTTAAATGGAAGAAGCTCTGATGAAGCACCCGATCTGGAGGGAAAAGTTGTTTTAAAAAATGGTGAAAAAACGGAATACAAGGGAATACTCATAGAAGCTGTGCCTGCCTACAACCTGGTTCATATGCGATCGGAAGGCAATCCCTATCATCCGAAAGGAGAAGGGAACGGGTATGTGGTGACTTTTGGTGATAAAAGAGTTTTTATCGCCGGCGATACAGAAAACACCCCCGAAATGAAAGCCTTGAAAAATATCGACATTGCTTTTCTCCCTATGAACCTCCCTTATACCATGACGCCGGAGATGGTAGCGGATGCCATCATAGGTTTTCGTCCGGACATCTTTTACCCTTATCATTATGGAAGTACCGACCCACAATTGGTCGTTGATTTGTTGAAGGATGAAAATGACATAGAGGTGAGGGTGAGGGATATGCCTTAAGTTAAGCTTACATTTTCCATCAATAAATATTTACAAAAAGTCAGAAATTCGTTACTTTTGTATTCCAGCCACTTCTAATCAATACCACTTCAGTATACTCACCGACAACCGCTAAGAGACAGTTATCATAGAATTAGCTTTTAAAAATTTGAATATGTGCGAAAGGAAGAAGATTTCGGCTGCTATCATTACGTTTAATGAAGAAAAGAATATAGCAGGTTGTATCAAAAACGTAAGGGGTATCTGTGATGAGATAGTTATTGTAGATTCATTGAGCAAAGATAATACCGTCAAAATAGCACAAGAACTTGGAGCAAAAGTTGTATCTGAAAAGTATTTGGGAGACGGTCCCCAAAAACAATTAGCTACGAGCCTTACCACTAATAATTGGGTGCTTTCCATTGATGCGGATGAAAGATTGGATAAGGATGCTATTAAGGAAATTAAAGGTTTAGCATTAGATGATGAAACGATAGGTTATAGCTTCAAAAGAAAAAATTATGTTGGGGAAAGGTGGCTGAATGTGTCTGACTTTTATCCTGATCGTAAGGTTCGTTTATTTAACAAACTCCAATCTAAATACGCTGACAAAAAGGGACATAGCTATGTGCAATGTCAAAAAGAAGTTGAACTCAATGTCAATATTCTACATTATGCATATGAGAACTATTCCCACTGGATCAGGAAATACAATTTTCTATCAAGCCGTGATGCATGGGTAAAAAAGAATAAAAGCATATCCGGTTTTAGTATTCTAGTTCATTCATTCTGGGCATTTTTTAAAAAGTATATTCTTAGAGGTGGTGTTTTTCAAGGCATGGATGGACTAACCGTTTCATTATTTTCCGCTTTCTTTAATTATGTCAAGTATGTAAAAGTAAAAGAAATTCAGGAAATAGGTAAAAATAAAAATCATTCATTTGATCCCGGTAAATACAGGTAGTCAAATTGAATCGAGAACCATTTTAAGTAAAGATTATTGAAGATAGGCAGAATTGAAAATTAAACCAGTACACAAGGTTGGACATACGGGATGGCAACAATTTTTTCTTCACAATAGAAACAAATTGATGAGAAAAATTGCAGGTAAAAATTCTCTTCCATGGATGAATCAAAAAGAGATAGACCTTGTGTGGGAATTATTAAAAAATAAAACACCAAACAATTGCCTTGAATGGGGATGTGGGTTCAGCACTCTCTACTTTCCTAAACTTTTGAAAGGTAGTTTTAATTGGCTCAGTGTAGAGCATTCCGAAGAGTGGGTAAATGAAATCAGACAAAAAAGCTTAAATCCAAATGTGTCTGTTGTTCATGTTAACCCTGATATAAAAGATCATAGTGTTGAAGGAACTGAAGCTGAATTCAAATCCTATATCGAATATCCGGGCGTAAATTCAAAATACGATTTTATCCTTATCGATGGACGTGCCAGAAAATATTGTGTTAAAAAAGCCATTGATTTAATAACCGATGATGGCATTTTACTTATTCATGATGCAAACAGAAAAAGTTATCTTGAATTTACTGACGCATTCAATTTTCAGGTATGTTTCACAGATTACAGACGAACAGCTGGAGGGTTATGGATTGGTTCTAAAAAGCAATCACTGGATGAGCTAATTGACATTGATCACCACAAAAAAGCTTGGGAGATCCAAACAAAAATAGGGCGTATCATAAGATTTCGCTTCATTAGAGAAAAATTTAAAAGTTTTGATTGATTTTTTTCAATTGACAATAAGATTATAACAAGGCAAATTTAAGATCATTTGAAAATTGAATACTTCACAATTGTAAAGAATCGTGCGATTCTGTATTGAGACCTGATGATCCAGTCTTTCATACCTCCTTTTTTCTTCCAGCTTATTTGCCAATGATGGATACAGTGGGTATTGTCAGTTATGCATTCTTTGTTGTAGGATTCAGTAAAATGATAGGGATAAAAATAATCATATTCATAGATTTTAACTCCATTTAAATCCTGGTTGCCATATTCTTTTAAGCCATAGTCTCTGAGTACCAACGTGGATATGTCTGGACCAACAAAGGGCCTGTTATCTCTTCTTTGACTTTTATCAAATAAATCAAGGCAATCTTTCAAAAAAGTGTGTTCATTCTCAGCCCCCATCACGGCGCAGTTTACCCAGTGTGAAGATGGCTTCTCTTGCTGAAAACCAAGGAAACATCCATCTTGAAGAAACGGATCCAGTGATTTAATGACCTCAACATCCGTATCCAGGTAGATGCCTCCCTCGTGATACAATGAATATATCCGAATGTAGTCCGATATCATTGCCCACTTTTTATGCCTGATCATTTGCTTCATAAAGCGATAATCAAGCGGGGAATTCCTCTCATTCCAACACTTGATTTCATAATCTGGCAACATCTTTTCCCAGCTTGCCAGGCAATTCTTTAACGTGGTATTCATTTCCGCATCACCAAACCAGACATAGTGGATCTTCTTGGGTATCATTTATCGTCAGTAGTTTTCGACGGCAAAATAATTAGTTTTGAATTATTTTTAAATGACAATTCACCATATGTCTATCAAGTGTTAAGTTAAGCATACTTTCTGTGAGCGCTAAAGCTACTCTGCGGAGACGCTAGCCGCACCAAGCCTTGTTCTTTTTGTTCCATACTTCCATTAAAAATATTCACGTAACTATGGCTATGCTCATTTTTTTTTTGCGTCGTCTGAAATCAAAATTAACTGCGACTTATACAGCACAGCATACTTAAATTGACACTAGTTTTTAAAATCCCATCAATTTAAATCTCCGACTATTCGATTTCTTTAATCATCCGATGACAACCTTTATTAAATAAAATTAATCAAGGAAATATTAAATAACTAAACATTTAGTTTGAAAACTAAAAAATTAGTTGTATCTTTCCTTTATGAAAGAATTAACCAAAGCGGAAGAACAGGTTATGCAGATCCTTTGGAAGATCAAAAAGGGATTTGTGAAAGACATTCTTGAAGAATTCGCCAATCCCAAACCTGCCTATAATACAGTATCTACCATTGTCCGGATTTTAGAGAAAAAAGGATTTGTCGGATACACGGCCTATGGAAAAACACACGAATACTACCCACTGATCCTAAAAACCGAATATAGCAGCTACACATTAAAAAATGTTATGAAAAACTATTTTGGTGGTTCAATTGAAAAGCTTGTTTCTTTCTTCGCTAAGGACAACAACATGGATATCCGTGAAGTAGAGGAGCTGATGAAAAATATTCAGGATGACCTAAAAAAAGAATAGTATGTCAACATCAATTTTGGTTTACATCATCGAAAGCAGCATCGCATTTACCATCTTATTTGTGCTGTATCAATTGTTTTTTGCATCCTACAAAAACCTGCAATTCAACAGGATTTTCCTGATCTTTACAGGTGCATTCAGCCTGCTGCTCCCATTCGTCAGGATTCCTCTCAATTTGTTTGAAAGCCAAAGAGACCAACTGATCAATAATGTCATTCTGCTACCCACAGCAATCATTCAATCGACTTCGGAAGAACTCACACGATCAACAGCATTTGATTTCAGCACGATTGAATTGCTGGGCTTTATTTATTTTTCTATTGCAGCAATTTTATTGATAAAGCTGATCCTGTCGATCGGAAAGGTCGTTTCTTTTATTTGGAAAAACAGGAAAACCGGCATAGTGAAAAAGGATTATCTGTTGATCCCGACTAACGGGAAAATAAATACCTGCTCCTTTTTTCATTTCCTGCTTTGGGACAACACCCAACAACTGGATGATCATGAAAAAAGGTGCATTCTCGATCACGAATATGTTCACATCAAACAAAAACATAGCCTGGATGTCGTGGGATCCGAACTGCTATCCATACTCTTCTGGTTTAATCCTTTGATCTATCTCTATAAAAAATCTGTGAAAGCTACGCATGAATTCATCGCAGATGATTATGCCACTCACGGCCAGGACAAAAAAGACTATATTTCAATTTTGTCAACTCATACCTTAAAAAAGCTTAATCTTTCACTGGGAAATAATTTTTACCAGACACAAATTTTAAAACGATTAAATATGCTAAAAACAGAAAAAAAACGGTCACGGTGGAGCCGGATGATGCTCACTGTGCCAATTTTAGGAATGCTCATCTACGTACTGGCTTGTGAGTCACGCGATATGGATGGCGGTAATGTAAACGTACCTGACGGATTTTCATGGATTGATCCAAAAACCGCCCCTGATAAACTTCAGGAAGAGTTTGAAAATGAAGACCCGGAAAAAATGGGTATCTTATTCTTCCAGGGTGAAATGGATGAATCAGTCAGCCGATTTATGAGTAGTGTAAACCCAAAAATTGTCGAGGTTATGAAAAATGATGATCAAACAGAGATCTATTTAATCGTCGACAAAGAGTTGAAACAATCTTCCCAAACTGTTGACGATGCTTTGACATTTGTCGATGAAATGCCGGTCCCTACTGAGGGGTTTGAAGCATTTTATCACTACATAGCCAAAAACATGAAATATCCAACCCAGGCCCGTCAAAATAATATCCAGGGAAAAGTCTTTGTTGAGTTTACGGTCACAGAGGATGGAAATGTGGAAAATACCCATGTTAAAAAAGGAATCGGTCTCGGATGTGATGAAGAGGCTTTACGAGTTGTAAGCAGCTACCAAAATTGGAAACCAGGTTATTTAAATGGAAAAGCTGTTAAGACTTCGATGATCATACCGGTAAGTTTTAAATTAGCTGATGTTGAACCAAGTGAAAAAAACATTGAAATGAAAATGGAAAGTAAAAACAAGGATAAAGCACTCGAAGAAATTGTTGTAATAAGCGAAGCCAAAGAATAATTTTTTTTGACCCAAATAACTAAATATTTAGTTTTATAATTAAGGATTTAGTTCAACTGAATTCGTTATGAAGACTATAAAAAATCAAAAGAAAACGCTAATATTCTCTGCCAGCTGGCGAAATACGGGGTATGTAAAACTTAAAACCATGTTTTCTTTTGATTTTTTATCTTACCGTTGCAATAAATTTTGACTTGAATTAGAACGAGATTCCCACGCCCTTCCTCACCCACCTACCAGCCAAAGGGCTCGGAATGACAAAAATTTAGTGTCTACTCTCCAATACCTCCAGTAATTCGTCTTCATTCAAATCTACGGGATTATTTTTGTTGCCTGTATTTTTTACAATTTCAGGAAAGGCATCCCTCTGTACATCAAATTGTGACAACCTGGGTATTCCAAACCTCTCTGTCCAGTCACTGATCAATTCCAGCAAATAATTGATGTGGTAATTGACTGACTTTCGGGGAACTCCGCAAAACATTCTTCCAACTGTAGCATATTTCACCAATGCGGCATCATTGCTTTTGGTTTTTTTCAATTTCCTGATCGTCACCTTATTGCATGGTAACATCAACGTACCGCAAACTACACCGTGTGGAATATCGTACCTCCCTCCTATAGAAGAGGCAAATCCATGAATGGTTCCCAAGCCGGCATTTGCCAGGGTAATACCGGAGATCATCGAGGCATAGGCCAACCCTTCTCGAGCTGGTAAATTATTGCCATCTCCCATTACATTCTCAAAGGATTCCTTAATTTTTTCCAATCCTCCTAATGCCAGGGAGTCCGTCATTGGGCTGGAATTAGTTGACAGATAGGATTCCAGCAATTGTGTAAAGGCATCCATTCCGCTGGCAGCCGTCACACCCTTCGGACAATTCAATGTTAACTCAGGGTCGACAATGGCAATTTTCGGGACAAAATTATCATGGCGGAGGGATTTTTTAAAGCCGTTCTCTCCTACTTCCGATATCACCGCATTTTTGGTGCATTCACTGCCCGTACCCGACGTTGTTGGAAGGGCAATAAAAGGCAATGTCGAGCCATCCGGTTCCTTTGTTCCCACTCCTTCCAGGTATGTTTTGACAGGTTCCTTTTTACCAATCATCGCAGACACAGCTTTCCCTGCATCCAATACACTGCCCCCTCCAATAGCGACCACAGCATCCGTTTCCTTTAGCTGGTTCTGTCGACAAATCTGATCAATATCTTCCGGCGAAGGTTCATTGGAAATAACAAAATTCCTGTATGATATTTTGCTCTTTTCAAAATCACCTTGTAATTCCTCCCAATATTTAGATCCTGTAAAAGATTTTTTTCCAGTTAACAGTACAATTCTGCCTCCATATTTCCTAATGGAAGGAACTAGTTCGCTTCTCTTTTCTGAGCCGAAAATGATTGTCGGCGATTGGGCAAACTTAAATGGCATCACCATAACTTCTTATCTGTCGGTGCAATAATCTTATGCTTATAGCCTTCCCGGGGTTTCAGCATCCAATCAGCCACAGTCTCTTTCCATTTCAGATAATGATTGGTTTCCTTGTGAGCAAGCGAAGCTTCTTCTGATTCATAGGCTTCATATAAAACAAACTTTGATGGATCGGTAGCATCCTGCAACACATCAAATCGCAAATTCCCATTTTCCTTAATGGATTCCTGATGGTTTTCGATACATGCTTCTTTAAAATCATCAATATGATGCGGGTTTACCCAGACATGGACAAGTGTGGTGATCATAATGGTAGTTATTTTTGATTTTTGGTTTTGAAGAATAAAAGTTCGGAACTTTTATGCTGATATTAAAGATTAGTGGGAAAAGAGTTTTTAATCGATTCCATTCTTTTCACTATTGCATCGTTGTGCAGATTTCCGATGCTTCCTTCGTGGGTGTGTTTGATCTCTTTGTCTGGTTTGAATTCCCCATTCTCAATCCTCTTTCCCACTTCAACATAAGCGTCCCGAAAGGGCATTCCTTCTAATACCAGCTGATTCACTAATTCAACGGAAAATAAATATGTGTATTTCTCATCCTCAAGGATGCTTTTGTTTACCCTAATGTGTTCCAGCATAAACCAGGTCATATACAGGCAATCCTTGATGTTTTTGAAAGCGGGCATAAAACCTTCTTTGATGATCTGCAAATCGCGATGATAACCGGATGGAAGGTTGGTTGTAATCAGGGATATCTCGTTGGGAAGGGATTTCACCTTGTTACTTTTCGCTCGGATGAGTTCAAATACATCCGGATTTTTCTTGTGAGGCATGATGCTGGAACCGGTGGTATATTCGTCAGGAAAGCTAATAAATCCGTGATTCTGACCCATATACAGGCAAACATCCATTGAAAATTTGCTCAAGGTATCAGCGATGATCCCTATAGCATTGGCAACAACTTTCTCGGCTTTTCCCCGGCCCATCTGGGCGTAAACCACATTGTAGTTCATTGATTCAAAACCCAATAAATCAGTTGTAACTTGTCTCTTCAAGGGAAATGAAGATCCATATCCCGCCGCAGAACCAAGCGGGTTGCGATTGACAATATCAAAGGCGGACTTCCAGACAGCCAGGTCGTCCGTCAGGCTTTCGGCATAAGCCCCGAACCATAGCCCAAAGGAAGAAGGCATAGCTACCTGTAAATGCGTATAACCGGGTAAGAGAATATTCTTGTATTGATTGCTTAATGAAATCAATCGATCAAAAAGTTGTTCGACCAATTCTACCACAACCAGCATTTCTGCCCGCATGAAAAGCTTCAGGTCCAGTAATACCTGGTCATTCCTGGATCTTCCTGAATGGATTTTTTTTCCTACATCTCCCAGCCTTCGGGTGAGCATCAGTTCCACCTGGGAATGCACATCCTCCACTCCATCCTCGATCACAAATTCATCATTTTCTATGATCGCCTGGATATTTTCCAGTTCAGCAATCAGCGCCCTCAGCTCATCATCCGTCAACAATCCAATTTCCTTCAGCATTTTGATATGTGCGATGGAACCAATCACATCATATTTGGCCAGAAGAAGATCCAGCTCTCGATCCATTCCTACGGTGAAGGTTTCAATTTCCTTATTAACATCGGTGCTTTTTTGCCAAAGCTTATTTCGTTGATTTGCCATTTTTATTCGACGGAAACGATATTGAGATCTTTCTCCAAAATGATTTTATTTAATAACCTGATGTACAAATCAATACTTTCCTTTATATCCTCCAATTCTATGTATTCATCAGCGGTATGTGACCTGGATGACTCGCCCGGACCGATTTTAATGGTATGAAATGACATCAACGCCTGGTCAGAAAGAGTTGGAGAACCAAATGTCTCGATATCCATATCTTTGGCAATGTCAAGGACGAAATGATCTTTAGGGATACCGCTCGCCTGCAACCGGGTAGATCGGGCGACTACATCACAATCCACATATTTTTCAATAAGCTTTAAAGTTTCTTCATTGGTGTAAGCATCTGTCGTCCGGACATCCACTACAAATTTGCATTCATCAGGAATGACATTGTGCTGGGTTCCTGCATTGATGATGGTGACATTCATTTTTATTGGCCCTAGAACTTCCGACTCTTTCGGAAACCGGAATTCCTGGAACCAACCAATATCATCCAAGGCTTTGTAAATAGCATTCTGGCCCTCATTTCTTGCGGCATGACCGGATTTACCGTGTGTGGTGCAATCGAGCACCATCAAACCCTTTTCAGCAATGGCCATTTTCATTCCGGTTGGTTCGCCCACAATGCCAAATTCAATCTCTCCCAAATTAGATAAAATGGATTCAACACCATTTTTTCCGGAAATTTCTTCTTCAGATGTTGCAGCCAGAATGAGATTGTATTTCAAATCTTTGTCTTCATAAAAATGCAGAAATGTAGCGATCAGGCTTACCAATGCTCCTCCGGCATCGTTACTCCCCAATCCGTACAAACGCCCTTTTTCTACTTCAGGGTTGAACGGATCTTTAGTCCAGCTTTTTATAGGTTTCACCGTGTCATGGTGGGAATTCAATAAAATGGACGGTCTTAACGGGTCAAAATGCTTATTTCTTGCAATGACATTATTTCCAATCCTCTCAACTTCTACTCCTTGCTGTGTGAAAAACTTTTTCAGGTGATTGGCAGTCTGCGTTTCTTCTTTGCTCAATGAAGGGATCTCTATGAGTCCTTTCAGTAAGCTGACCGATAAATCAAATAGCTTTTCCAAATCAGATAGATATTAAGGTTCCAAATTGCTGTGTTCCGTGTGCAAATTTAATAATATCATTAGAATGGCAAATCCTTACTTTGCTCACTCCACTCCTCAATGCATCAAACGCATTGTCAATTTTAGGGATCATCCCGTCATTAATCACTTTTCCTTTCTTTAATGACGAATAATTTTCTGAATTAATATTTTCAATGATGCTTTTATGATCCTCTATATGTTCCAGTACGCCGGGCAGGTCGAAACAAAAGACCAGTTCTACCTCATAAAATTTTGAAATCGCTACGGCCAGAACGGAAGCTATTGTATCTGCGTTGGTATTCAGTAAATTTCCCTTTTTATCGTGGGTCAAAGCAGTCAATACAGGCGAAAAACCATGATCGATCAATTGGATCAATGCCTCGGCATGGACTTCTTCGACATCTCCCACAAATCCGTAGTCAATTCCGTTTTTAAAAGGTCTTTTTTTGGAGAGAATAATATTCCCGTCTGCTCCTGTCAATCCAATGGCATTGCATTGATGGGCCTGAAGCTTTGCCACAACCGTTTTATTCGCGAGACCTGCCAACATCATCACAACTACTTTCAACGTTTCGGCATCGGTAATTCGCCGACCATCAATTTTTTTCACTTCAATCCCCAGCTTTTCAGACATTTCAGAAACCCAATTTCCCCCTCCGTGAACGAGAATTTTGTTGTCTTCTATCTTTGCATAATTCTCAAGGAAAAAATCCAGGTATTCCTGATTTTCAACAACCTTTCCTCCAATTTTAAATATCCTGAGCTTTTCCATCAATAATTAATTGGTTTGGAGAATGGATTGAATGACAGCCTGAGCCGCCCAAACGCGGTTACCTGCTTCCTGGATCACAATAGAATTTGTACTATCGATCACCGCATCCTCAACGATCACATTTCTTCGAACCGGTAAACAATGCATAAACTTTGCATTATTCGTGAGTTTCATTTTCTCGGCGCTCACCATCCAGCTCTCCTTTCCAAAATACCGCTCTCCATAATGCTTGTAGGATGACCAGTTTTTGGCATATATAAAATCAGCCCCTTCAAAAGCTTCATCCTGGTTGTACAGTATTTTGGCCTTTCCTGAAAATTCTTTGCTCAATTCAAAACCTTCCGGTTGTGCAATGACGAATTCATAATCTGTTTGATTGATCCATTCTGCAAAAGAATTGGGGACAGATTGAGGCAAAGCCCTTGGATGGTTGGCCCATGTGAGAACTACTTTTGGCTTTTCTGTGGTTTTGAACTCTTCAATTGTAAGAACATCGGCCAACGATTGCAAAGGATGGCGGGTCGCAGACTCCATGTTGACAAGGGGCTTTCCACTGTATTTCACAAATGCATTTAAAACAGGCTCGGCATAATCGGCTTTCTGATCTTTCAGGGATGGAAAAGAGCGCAAACCAATGATGTCGCAATATTCCCCGACAACAGCCGCTGCTTCAATGATGTGTTCGGCTTTATCGCCGTTCATGATCACGCCCTCTTCGGTTTCCAGCGCCCAGCCTTCTCCTGTAAAGCTCATGATCATCACATTCATTCCCAAGTTTAAAGCTGCTTTTTGGGTGGATAACCTGGTCCGAAGGCTGGGATTCATAAAGATCAATCCCATGGTCTTGTTTTCGCCCAATTTTTTATTCTCGTATGGTTTGGCCTTGCAGGCTTTCGCCAAACCAACCAGGGACATGATATCACCTGCTTCTTTTACAGAAAGGAAATGTTTCATATTTGTGGTCAGATTAAAAAGTTACTGGTTTCAAATGTAAACCTGTTGCCTCATCAATCCCAAATAACAGGTTCATATTTTGCATGGCCTGTCCGGATGCCCCTTTCACCAGGTTGTCAATAACACTGGTAATGAGCAGCTTCGAACCGTGTTTTTCTACCTTCAAAATGCACTTATTGGTATTTACTACCATTTTAAGATCGATCTCTCCGTCACTAACCGTTACAAATGGATGGTCTTTGTAATAATTTTTGAATAATTGATTGGCCTCTTCTTCGGTCAAATCAGAATTCAGGTAAATGGCAGCCAGAATACCCCTTGTGAAATTTCCCCGGTAGGGAATGAAATTAATCTCCTTGTCAAAACCTTTTTGCCATTTTTTAAGGCTCTGAGTTATCTCTTTCAGGTGCTGGTGAGTAAATGCCTTGTAAATGGAAAAGTTATTGTTTCGCCAGGAAAAATGCGTGGTCGCAGTTGCTTTCTGACCCGCGCCGGTCGAGCCTGTCGTAGCGCTGATGTGGATCTCATCATTTAATTTCTGATGTTTTGCCAATGGCAATAATCCAAGCTGGATGCAAGTGGCGAAACATCCCGGATTGGCAACATTTTTTGCCTTCAGAATTTCATCCCTTTCCCCTTCCACCAACCCATAGGTAAATGGCCGTCCATTTTGGGAACCCGCCAATCTGAAATCCTGGCTCAGGTCGATTATTTTAACGTTGTCACGAATTTCATTTTCTTCCAGAAATTTAACTGACTGCCCATGACCGCTGCACAAAAAGAGGACGTCAATTCCCGAATCATCCAAAACGTCTGTGAATGTAAATTCAGTTTCCCCGATAAGGTCTTTGTGGACATCATAAACTTTATTTCCGGCATTGCTGGTACTGTGCAAAAAAACAATTTCCGCCTGCGGATGATGCAGCAACAAGCTGATCAATTCCCCACCGGTAAATCCAGCGCTTCCAACAACACCTACTTTAATTTTTTTCATGATCAGCTTTTACCTGGTTATAAATGGACACCTGGTTAGACAGGATCTTGGCAAATCCTCGCACGTCTTCTCCACTCCAACCTTTATTCATTTCGCCATAAGCGCCAAATTTGGATGACATCAGGTCGTACGGTGACTCAATACCTAAAATGGTAAACCGATAAGGTTCCAACCGAATGAACACTTTCCCGCTGACGTGATGCTGTGTGTCATCCATGAATTTCTCAATATTCCTCATGAGAGGCTCCAGAAATTGTCCCTCATGGACCATCATACCATACCAGCTAGCCATCTGGTCTTTCCAATATAATTGCCATTTGGTCAAAGTGTGTTTTTCCAACGTATGATGTGCCTTAATGGTAATCAATGGAGCCGGAGCTTCAAATCCGACTCTTCCCTTGATTCCTATGATTGTATCACCAACATGAATGTCCCGTCCGATCGCATATTGGGAGGCAAACTCATTTAATTTCTTGATGGCATGGACCGGGTTATCAAATGAATCTCCTGCCACTCCTTTCAATTCTCCCTTCTCAAATTTCAATTCAACTTCTTCAGACCCGTTTTTCTTCAATTGGCTGGGATAGGCTTCCTCAGGGAGTGATTTATTGGAAGTCAGGGTTTCCTTACCGCCGACGGAGGTTCCCCAAATTCCCTGGTTGATCGAATACTGGGTCTTGCTCCAGTCCATTTCAACACCATGTTTTTTCAGGTATTCAATCTCTTCCTCCCTGGATAACTTCATATCCCGGATAGGTGTAATAATTTCTTTTCCCGGGCACATGATGTGAAAGATCATATCGAAGCGTACCTGGTCATTTCCTGCGCCTGTGCTTCCATGAGCGATGGCATCAGCTTCTAATTCATTGGCATAACTGGCGATGGCTTTTGCCTGAAAAACACGTTCAGCGCTTACAGAAAGCGGATAAGTATTGTTTCTCAGCACATTCCCAAACACCAAAAACTTGATGCAGTTTTGATAAAATTCATCTGTCGCCTGGTAAGTTTTATGGGATTTGACTCCCATCGTTACAGCCCTGCTCTCGACTTTTTCCAATTCTTCTTTTGAAAATCCTCCTGTATCTACCAGGATGGAGTGTACTTCATAACCTTTTTCATCGGTTAGATATTTTACGCAAAAGGATGTATCGAGCCCCCCGCTGTAGGCCAGGACTACTTTTTTATTAGACATTTAGAAATGAGATTTTAGTTAAATAATTACAGTTCTGCCCGCAAATTTAATTACTTTTCAACAGGGTCTTTGATAAATTTACTAAAAAGAAGATCGCGCTTGATCTTCAACCAGTTTTTGTATTTATCCTTGTAATCCTGAAATTTTTTACGCTGGTGCTTGCTCTTATCATTCGGATCGTAAAGCATTCCGGTACACAGACAGTGTTTTTTATTGGTACGAGTCAGAATATCATAGTTGACGCAGCTTTTGCATCCATCCCAAAACTTCTCATCCTCGGTCAGTTCCGAAAACGTAACAGGACGATATCCCAGATCAGAGTTGATTTTCATGACGGCCAGACTTGTTGTCAGACCAAATAGTTTGGCATTAGGGAACATCTCCCTGGAAAGCTGGAATGCCCTTTCCTTAATTTTATGGGCCAATCCGTTCTTTCTGAATTTCTCAGATACGATCAATCCTGAATTGGCTGCAAATTTTTTATCCGCCCAGGATTCAACATAGCAAAAGCCGGCAAAGTCTCCATTTTCAGCTATTGCAATGACAGCCTTGCCTTCAGTCATTTTTTGCTTAATGTATTCGGGAGACCTTTTCGCAATTCCGGTTCCACGTGCCTTGGCAGACTCTTCAATCTGATGACAAATCTCCTCAGCGTATGTTAAGTGTTTTTCAGATGCAACAACAATTTTAAAATTTGCCATAATGCAATAAAGATAAATAAATTTAGAAGTTTTAGTGAAGAATTAGCGACGCCGCGTAGGCATACGATGAATGGTATAGCCCCTCAGGGCCTCCTGGTCGGAGAAATAGGTAGAAAAAGATGTGTGCTTCTTTTTATCACTTTATTTTTAATTAGGGATGCAAAGTTAATTAAAAATTATATTCGCAAACAACGTAAATAAAAAAAATTAGTTTAAAGCATTTAATCATACTTTCTGTTGATGATCTCGCTATAAATGATGGCTTTTTTCGCTCCATCATATTCCAGCAATTCCTGTAAGATATTTGGGGTTTCAGATTCGTCAATTGCGTAAGACTCATCCCGTTTAAATATTCTCTTTTTCTGCGTCGGTTTGTCCTCCAATGATTCAAGTGATTCAAGTGACTCAAGAGATTGATAGGCCGTACCTTCATAAGCGTCATACATAGAAGGTTTCCTTTCTTCGTCTTCAATCAAAGGCTCTGGTTCTGGTTGTGGGATGGGCCGCCGATATGGTCTTTCCTTCTCAACTTCAGGTTCCTTATCGAGTACCTCCGCCTCAAACTCCTTTAAAATATCTTCAAAAGAAAAAGGTTTCCGCTGGGGACGCTCTTCCTGACCTTCCTGCGAAGGTGAAGGTCGGTTGGAAGGTGATTTCTTGCTTTTTTTTAAAACCTGTGAGAGCAAGGCAATCACAGCCAAGATTATATAGTAAATTAATCCTTCATCCATGAGCACGAAATTAATTATAATTTTAACTTTGTCAACTTTTCTAAATTAAAGAACGCTAGGTTGTCGTTTGTTGGTTAGTTTTTTCCAGTAGTAAAGTTTAAGCAATTTATGCAGCTCACTAAACTCGAAATCAAAGGTTTTAAAAGCTTTGGAGACAAAGTTGTTATCAATTTTAACGAAGGGATTACGGGCATCGTTGGCCCGAATGGTTGTGGGAAATCCAATATTGTTGATTCGATCAGATGGGTTCTCGGAGAGCAAAAGATAAGTGCACTGAGGTCGGAGAAGATGGAAAATATCATCTTCAACGGAACCAAAACCCGTAAAGCTACGCAGCTTGCCGAAGTATCGCTCACCTTCAATAATACCAAAAATTTACTACCGGTAGAATACAATCAAATTACCATTACCAGAAGGTATTACCGCTCTGGCGAAAGCGAATATTTATTAAACGGTGTGCAATGCCGTCTGAAGGATATCACCAGTTTGTTTCTTGATACCGGAATTGCCTCCAATAGCTATGCCATCATCGAATTGAAAATGGTGGATGATATTCTGAATGATAAGGATAACTCCCGGAGACATCTGTTCGAAGAAGCTGCCGGCATTTCAAAATTCAGGATTCGAAAGAAAGAAACTCTTCGAAAACTGAGTGAAGCGGATGCGGACCTGGAAAGGGTTGAAGACCTACTTTTTGAGATAGAAAAAAACATGAAATCCCTGGAACGGCAGGCCAAACAGGCTGAGAACTATTATAAAATTAAGGACGAATACAAGAAGTTCTCTGTCGAGCTGGCGAAAAAGAAAATCGAAAAACACCGTGGATCATACGAAAGTGTCAACCAGCAAATCAACCAGGAAAAAGATCATAAGGTAAGCCTTTCCAAACAGCTGGCAGAAAAGGAATCTGCTGTAGAAAAATCCAAAAAAGACCTGATCGAAAAGGAAAAAACACTTTCTTCCAGGCAAAAAGCCCTGAATGAATTCGTTGCGAAGATCCGTCACTTTGAAAGTGAAAAGAAAATCAAAAATGAGCGGCTGAAATACCTGAATGACAAATCTGACTCCCTTCGTGAGCAATTGGAACAGGACAAACAAAGCAATAACCGTACAGAATTCAGCTTGAAGGGCCTTCGATCAGAAAAGGAAAATGCCGAAAAGGTTTTGTCAGAATATGAAGTGAAGATCGTGCAATTGAAAGGTGAGTACGATGAACAGAAGATCAAAACCAATGCCCTGCAGGAAGAGGTGAATACACTGGACCAAAACTACAGAAACAAAAAGGAAGAGCTCTATCAAATCAAGAAAGACATTGAGATCAAGGAGATCCAGATCAATTCCCTGAAACAAGAGATGGAAAAGGCCCAAACGGACGCTTCTTCCAAAACAGCAAGTGTAGAAGAATTTGAAAAGAAGATCAACGAACTCAAAACGGAGGTCAATCACAAAAATCAGGAGCTTTCCAAGCTAAAACAGACCGAAGAAAAAACGGAAGACAGGATCCGTTCAACAGAAAAGACCATTGAGGTAATCCGTGAAGAAAAGGTACAGGTTGGCAGGAAACTGGATGCAAAAGAAAACGAATATAATCTTACCAAGTCATTGGTTGACAACCTGGAGGGGTTTCCCGAGGCCATTAAATTTCTGAAGAAAAAAGCCAATTGGAAAAAGGACGCTCCCTTGCTATCGGATATCATCACCTGCGATGAAAAATACCGGATCACGATCGAGAATTACCTCGAACCTTTCATGAATTACTACATTGTCAATGAAGAAAGCGACGCTTACCAGGCCATTAATTTGTTGAGTGATGCGTCTAAGGGAAAAGCTCATTTCTTCATTCTCGACAAGTTTGAAAAATTCCGTTCAGGAGAGCCCAGGATCTTTGAAAATGCCATTCCGGCAACAGAAATCATCGAATTTGATCCAAAGTATAAAAAGTTGGTCAGCCACATCCTCGATGGTGTTTATATCGTTACCGGGAGTGAAAAGCAGCTTCCTGACCACGAAAACTGTGTTTTCATCACTCAAAACGGTAAGATCACAAAAAGAAAATTCAGCATTTCGGGAGGATCGGTAGGACTGTTTGAAGGGAAAAGGATTGGCCGAGCCAAAAACCTCGAAAAGCTGGAAAAGGAAATCAAATCACTCAGAATTAAACTGGATGATATCGAATCCAATTTAAAAGAGCAACTGCATGCACTGGAAGATTTAAAGCAAAAAACCAGGAAAATTGATATTGAAGAGCTCAATGAAAAAATCCATAAGCTGGATCAGGAACTTGTTTCCGTGGAAACGAAGCAGGAGCAGTTTTCCGAAATGATCTCAACGTCTGCACTAAGAAAAGAAGATCTTTTGGAGCAAATGGATTCCCTTTCCCAGGAATTGACTGAACTAAAACCTCAATCAGAAAGCCGGGAAAGTGAATTGGAAATTCAATTAGATCAGTTGAATAACCTGCATGACGAGCTTTCGGAATTAAAGAAAGTCCTGGAAGTAAAATCATCTGCATTCAACGAAGAAAACATCAACTTCCACCGGCACCAAAACAAACTCACCAGTGTAGAACAGGAGATCTCTTTTAAGCAAAACACATTTGAGCAGAGCAAGGAAAGGATTGAGAAGAACCAGGAAGACCTGAAAAAGAACGAAGAGGAGATAAAGAAAATCATTGACAGCAATGAAATTCAGGAAGACGAACTGGTAGAAATGTACGAGGAGAAAGAGCGCATCGAACAGGCTGTCAATGAAGCTGAAAAAGACTATTATGCTCAAAGAGGTTCCATCGATGAATTAGAAGATGATGCCCGGCAGATCCAGCGAAAAAGAGAAAGTGCAGACACCCTTCTCATGGAGCTTCAAAACAAGCTGAATGAACTTAAGCTGGAGATCAATGGATTGAAGGAACGACTGTCGGTCGAGTTTAAAATTGACATCGACCAGCTATCCTTTGAAAAGGACGATGATCAGACCGAATTTAGCGAAGAAGAATTGATCCAAAAGGTTGAAAAATGCAAGGAAAGACTGGAAAAGATCGGGCCTATTAACCCGATGGCGATGGAGGCCTACAATGAGATTAAAGAAAGACACGTATTTATTACCAATCAAAAGCAGGATCTGCAAAATGCCAAGGAATCCTTACTCACAACCATCGATGAAATCGATATGGTTGCCAAACAAACTTTCCTCGATGCATTTTACAAAATAAAAGACAATTTCATCACGGTATTCCGCTCCCTCTTCACAGAGGAAGACGATTGTGATTTGCGACTCTCTGACCCGGAAAATCCATTGGATTCGTCCGTTGAGATCATCGCCAAGCCAAAAGGCAAAAAACCATTGACAATCAATCAATTATCCGGGGGAGAGAAAACCCTCACTGCCACCTCACTGTTATTCTCTATTTACCTTTTAAAACCTGCTCCATTCTGTATTTTTGATGAAGTGGATGCACCTTTGGATGATGCCAATATTGACAAGTTCAACAACATCATCAAGAAATTCTCAGAAGATTCCCAGTTCATCATTGTCACACACAATAAGCGAACAATGGCAAGTACTGATGTTATTTACGGAATCACGATGATTGAACAGGGTGTATCAAGGGTTGTTCCGGTAGACCTGAGAGAATTAGCTTAGCAAATTTGTAGTTTTTTACCATTTATTTTAACATGGATAACATGAAAATCAATTCATTCTATTCCCATGAAAACCTTACATTGTGATTTTTTATTATTTTTATTTCTTAAATGACTGATTTTGAGTAAGAAATAAGTGATATATTTAAGTAATGATTTATAAAGATTTTTTACATCTTTTAATCGTTGCGTGATACCAACCAACACCAATTTTTGATGATGATTATTTACCACAATTATGAGAGGATTTTTACTCTGTTTAGGTGTATTCTATCTCCTGTTACCAACCGCCTCCTTTGCGCAAACGCTTAGCAATGTAACAGTTAAGTTTGAAAGCGGGCTGATTGCCGTTCATTACGATATCGAAAGTCCCGACCCCTCTCAATTGTTTGAATTCTACCTATACGGTTCGCATGACAATTATTCATCCCCACTTATGGAAGTTACCGGAGATGTAGGGCAGAAGGTCAGCTCAGGACGGCAAAAGGTTATCTACTGGGATGCAAGAAAAGAATTCGGAAACTTCAAAGGAGATGTAAATCTCAAAATAAAAGGTGATTTCTATACACCTCTTGTCGCCTACAACGATTTTATTAACGATCAAAAAATTAAGAAATCAAAAACCATGAATATAACATGGGAACCAGTGGCAGAATTTGAAGAGCTGACTTTTGAGATCGTGAAAAACGGAAGCCCCATTACCAGGAAAATTTCCATTCGCAATTCGGGAAAATATACGTGGACGGTTCCCGGAAACTATAAAGCCGGCGACGGATACCGCGTAAAGCTCGGTTCGAAGGAAAATCCTATGAAATATGAACTCTCGGACGAGTTTACCATAAAAAGAAAAGTTCCGACATTATTGAAAATTGCCCCTGTCGTAGTAGCCGGAGGGGTTTTTGTCATCATGATGGGTGGTGATGAAAGTCCGGGAGGGCAGGAGACCGATGAATCAATCCCAGATCCACCAAACCCATAAACCACGAGCCAAGAATGAGGAGTTTTAAAAACAAAATAAATCTATTAATCTTAGGAATGCTGGTTTTAAGCCACATTGCCTTTTCTTCGGAAATTGGCGAAGAGGCTGTGGTTTTATCTGGTAATGCTTTTTTGACACCTCCGGTTTCGGTTTACAATTCTGTGAATGACGAAATATTAACAATCTGGGCGAATCCAAAATCTGGTTGTGCTAATAATGTGGAACTGGTGGGCCAGAAATCAGATCCTGAAACGGGTGCAAAAATTGGCAATGTTTTTACAATTCATTCCATTTCCGGAAGCTGTCCTTCATCACAAGTATCTACTGAAATACCCGCTATTTCCTATGATCCTGTAAATAACCAGTATTTTGTTGTTTTAAAAACAAGAACAACTTCAGCAAGAAAAGTAATTGGGTTTCTCATTAATGATGACGGTGTAAAAACTTCCAGCGTAATTGAGTTTGAATCAAATACTTTTGGAGATCCATTCAATCATTTACTGGTTGATTTTGATCCTACTTTAAACAAATTCATTGCCGGATACCATTTACAAACCGGATCGGATATGGCATTGCATCTCCATAAAATCAATCCATCGAACGGACAGACCGAAGGTAGTGAGCTAATAATTGATAAAAACAGTTTGAACAGCGATTTTTCTGGCAATAAAGGACTCCATTCCAGTGAAATTATTTACAACGTTGATCTTCAAAAATTCTTCCTGGTATTCTATTCTGAGGATTTACTGACTTCTGAGATATGGGGAAATATTATTGATCCGACAACAATGGGGTTGGAGGGAAGCTTTTTCCGGATAGGCCCCGACGCCATCTCAGAAACTTATAAAAACCCAGTAATAACCTATAATTCCGCTGATAGTGAATTTTTGGTTGTCTTTGAAAAAATTTTCAGCCCTGGTTCAGGTTTTGAACAAGTCAGAGAGATTTATGGACAAAAAATTTCAGCATCCGATGGTTCAAATATTGGATCAAATGAGATAGTGAGTGAAATACCCGGATGCCCAAATCCAGTGACATGCTCTCAGCAAGCCAAGCTACCAATTGTGAGGTTTAGCCCAGTTAAAAACGAATACATGGCTTCATTCTTTGGTATCATAGCTACTTCAGGAAGTGAAAATTATGATCTCTTTGCATCAAGATTATCAACCAGCGATTTATCAATCATCGATGGAGAAAGTTTTTCAATGGTTCCTGAAGTTGGAACCTCTGTCGACGACAACGACAATTTACTCCCTCACAACATCCTCTATTTTGAAGAAACCGACAAATTCTTCTACACCTGGATCAACCAGCAAACCAATGAAGTCACCACTCAGCTTAGAAAGTATCAGAACCATGCTCCTACTGATTTTACTTTAGATGGAAATTCTATCGATGAAAACTTAACAACAGGATCGATAATCGGAACTCTTAATACTGAAGATCTCGATGAAGATGACACGCACAGCTACCTGCTGGTTGCAGGAGAAGGCGATGCTGACAATGGTTCATTTGATATCGTTAACAATGAATTGAGGTCAGATGTAGTGTTTGATTTTGAAGAAGGTAATGAAAAGTCTATCAGGATCAGGTCAATAGATTCATTTGGGGAAAGTGTAGAAAGATCTTTTACCATTCATATTATTGACATCAACGAGAACCCTGTTGATATTTCCCTTGATAATAATACCATTCAGGAATTCCGACCCATCGGAACACATATTGGAAACCTTTCGACCATTGATCCGGACTTTGACTCATCACATTCTTATGAAATCGTTTCAGGAGATGAATATTTTCAGGTTGAAGCCAACGAGTTAAAAACCAATTCGGTTCTTGAATACTCCGAGAGTTCAAAATTGACCGTAACGATCAAGGCCATCGACAGCGAAGGTCTTGAATTTGAAAAAGAATTTACCATAACCATTGAAGAATACCCTGATTTCACCGAACCGGTCATTTCCAATCAATCTTTCAAAGAGACATATCTGTACAGCAAATCTTCAGAACAGGTAAGCATTACTGCGCGAGATGACCATGGAATTGATAAAGTTACTCTTCATTTCAAAGGGATCGCCGATAGTGATTGGTCTACATTAAATGTTGAGTCGGATGATAGTGTGTTTATCGCAGACATCACCAGAGTCATGCTGGATGAGTTGGGGATTACTTATTATTTCGAAGTTTCTGATATCAAGTATTCCACTTATTCAGACACCACCCTCATGACCTTAACTTTTCAGGAAGGTGATATCAGCTTGAATAACCTGCTTTACGGAGGCCAGGAAAAAGATTACCAGATCATTGCCATACCTTACCAATTAGAGAATAATTCCGTATCCAATATTTTCGTTGACGATCTCGGTGCCCAGTCATCTTCTTCCTGGAGACTCTTGAGCTATGAAGACGGAACATGCTGCAAGGAGTACCCAAACTCTATGAGTTCTATCGCGCGGGGAAAAGGGTATTGGTTTAACCAGAAAGAAAACCATGGTATTTCAATTGGAAGTGGCAGGGTTGATTATGACCCTGAAGTAGAATATTTTGAAATATTACTCAATGCCGGATGGAATCAGATAGGAAACCCTTATCCGTTTGACATCAATTGGGCAGATGTGGTAGAATCGGAATTGAACGGAGATGTTTTCAACACGGGAAAAGTTTCCAATTCTTTGATCCAATACAAAAATGGAAGTTTCGTCACCGACGGAATCCTTAAGGCTATGACAGGGGCGTTTATAAGCGCAGAAGAATCCGTGACCATTTATGTTCCTTTGAAAAAAGCCGGCACATCCGGTGGTGGGAGAATTGCCGAAAGTATGGAAAACAAACCGATCGATGAGGAGCAGTGGATAGTTCCCATTCAGTTGACAACTAATGAAAACACCTATTCCTTAGGCGCAGTTGGCATGCACCCTGAAGCTAGCTTTTCAAAAGATGCGTGGGATGAACTGCTTATTCCAAGATTTGGTAACTATGTGGACTATTCATTTGAGCATACAGAATACTTTTACAATAAATTTGCCCGTGACATTGTCCCAACTTCTCAAAATCACATTTGGCAATTTACCGCTTCTGCAAGAGATGGTGGAACAGCTCAGCTTAAATGGAACAATGATTATTTCGGACGAGGGAATAAACAATTACTGCTGGTTGATCTGCAAACAGGCATGACAACCGACATGTCGAAAGGAAATTCATACGATTTCAATCTTAATGAGGATAAAAGGTTTGAGCTGGTTTTTGGCGATCATGAGTTTATTCAGGATTACCTGAGCAAAATAGAGGTTTCGGCAGGTGTTCCCTATCCCAATCCTTTCAATTATGAATTGAACATTCCGATCATACTTCCTTCAAATGAAGAGGGATTTGACGTTGATCTGGAGATCTATAATTCACAGGGATTGAGGATCTACCAAAAGAATTATCAGGAAATTAATAGCAATCTTCATCGCATTACCTGGGATGGAGAAAACTACAGTGGAGAATTTACCAATAGTGGAATATATGTATATAAGGTAACTATTAACAACACCGGGAAAACTTTTTCCGGAAAAGTAGTCAAAAAATAAACAGCATTATGAAGAAATCCATCAGCATTATTTTAATGCTATTTTTTACCACGCTAGCCTTTGGGCAGGAGATGCCCATCTCAGCAGGTACAGAAGATTTTTATCTGGATTATTCAGGGAGATATACGGACAGAAAAGTGCCGGAAATCATCTGGGAAAATCCAAGGTATGACAATGAGATCCTTCAGATAAGAAAATTATCACTGAATTTATTGATCAAATCCCAATCAAATCTCAACGAAGTTGAGGTGTACCTGAATGAACAAAAAACCAGTACGCAACGAGGATTCAAAATCGTCAAAGATCAGAATAGCACCCCCTATAGCAAAAGGATCAACACTGACCTTATGCTCCAGCAGGGCAGCAATATCATTAAGGTGACTGTCATTGATGAGAATGGGTCTATGGCCACCTCTATTCGCACAATAAAGGTTGACATGGATGAAATGACAGCCAGCGCATATAATCGAACGGACTATGCGGTATTGTTTGCCACGGATAGTTATGATTATTGGGAAAACCTGGTCAACCCGGTTAACGATGCGCAAACCATCGCCAAAGAACTTCGGGAAACTTATGGTTTTGAAGTAGAAGTTGTCTTAAACCCAACCAAAAAGGAAGTACTTCAAACCTTGAGAAAATATTCAAAAGCCACATTTCTACCTAATGACCAGTTCTTTGTGTTCTTCGCCGGACATGGTCATTTTGACCAGTATTTCAATCAGGGGTATATGGTTTGCCAGGATTCCAAAAGGGATGATGAGGAAAAGCTTTCATATATCTCTCATTCCAACCTTCGGGATATTGTCAACAACATCCCTTGTAAACACATTTTTCTTACAATCGATGCATGCTTTAGCGGCACATTTGACCAATCCATTGTCAATTCAGGCCACAGGGGAATGGAAGTCTATGACGAACTTAACAAGGTAGAATTCATTAATAGAAAACTACAATTTAAAACCAGAAAATATTTGACCTCGGGAGGTAAGGAATATGTTTCCGATGGTCAACCTGGCTCCCACTCTCCCTTCACAAGGAAGCTATTGGAAGCCCTGAGAAGCAGGGGTGGAGACGATCAAATATTGACCTTAAATGAACTAAAAATATACATTGAAAAAATCAGCCCGGAACCTCGCTTTGGTGAATTTGGCACCAATGAACCGGGCAGTGATTTTATTTTCGTTGTAAAGTAGACTGTGGATTAAACGAGTAGGTTGTAACCTAGGAGTAGGTTGCAGATGAAAAAGGCCAGGTTCGAGCTGGCCTTTTTCTTTGACCCAAAATTGTTGACCTATTGTGAATTACACTCTCATTACGAAGTTCTAATAACAAATTTAGGCCTAATTTTTTCATGGATTTGGTTAGTTGAATTGTAAATTCTTTTAGCGAGAATTTTTTAGGGAATTCCTGAATTTGAAGAAAGTATAAATGATAAACAGGTAAAGAAGGCCTGTCACGACATAATTTAGTTTTACCAGATTCCATTCTGAAGTAAATTCCGCACCACTACCTGAATAAATATCTTGCAAGGCAAATATGCTAAGCAAAAGAAAAATACCCGATAACAAGCAAACTACTAAAATGCCAAGAAAGTAATTATTAACGTTTTTCATTTTACAATTAGAATTTTATTGTACATAACACTTTAAATTATTAACGAGGCTGAATTGTGCCAAGTATTGGGAGAACATGAAAATAGTTTCAAAAGTTTGACGAAAGTATTTAGAAGGTCAATAGGAGACAAATAGAAGAAATAAATTAATGTTTCGGAATAAATGATTGCCTTTCAAACACCACAATCTCCTTTGGCTCAAACAATTCCCGTTCATTGAATACCTCCCGGAAATTAAAATTTGACCGGATTTCGTCTGCGTAGTCGCTTCGGGTGATCAGGTAAGCATCCGGATCGGCCTCCATCATGGATTTTACCTGGTCGATGGTTTCTGCATGATCGACGACCCTTTTCAAATGAAAAACGATGGCGGGATTCATGCGCTGGAAATAAATCATTGGCCTGGTGGTATCCGCCTCCTCCAAAAATGCATGAACAGGATTTAGCTGGTTTACCTTAGGATACGCAACATTTAATAGCAACGAAGAAAACACGATAAAACCTGTTGCAGCAATTCCCAAAGCCTTGCTTTTTTTACCTTTCCACAACTGGTAAAATCCTGCTAATGCAAATAGGCCCATTATTGAAAAGTAAACGGAAAGGCTTTGCAGATGCATAAATCTTGTGTCAGCCCCTAACCCAAAATAGATACTGAAGGGAATGATCAGATAAATGATAAAAAGCACGATCAAGCTAAATTTGAACCACTTTATGCTTTTCTCTCCATTTAGCGATTTGTTTAAATACGCTCCGAAAAGGATCGCTAAAAACGGATAAGCCGGAACGGTATAATTCGGCAATCTCGTATCAGCCAACGAAAAAAACACAATGACAACCGATGCAAATATTCCACAAAAGAAAAGAAATGTATTGCCTCTCTCCTTCCACCAATTCCGATAGCATTGTATAATAAAAACTGACCCGGGGAGCATTCCTACTAAAACAAAAATCCATGTGGTGAAAAATGTGCCCCCATGTCCTTCCTGTGGATCACTAAACCGGTTGATGTTATGATCAAAGAGAAATCCCTTTATCCACGCGCCATCTGTTTTCAAACCAACCAAAATATACCAGGGCAATGCAATGAGAAATGACAACATAAGTCCTGACACAGGGCGAAAACCGAATATTGTTTTGAGGTTAAAATTTCTGGACAAAAGGATAAACAACAACACGGCAAAACCTGGCAAAGCAATGGCAATCGGGCCTTTCGCCAAAATCCCAAATCCTATGGAAGCATATGCCAGGTAAGTAAATCTTCTATCCTGGTTGATATATCCATCAATAAAAGCAAACCCAGCCAGAGTCGTGAAGAAAACCAGAAAGGGATCGGGTACGGCAAGGTGAAATTGAAGTGCAAAATGAAGGGAAGAAACCAATGCCAATGCAGCGATAAATGCGACAGATCTATTTAAAAGCTTCCTTGCGAATAAATAGGTAATCAATACTGTTAAAGCCCCGAAAAGAGCAGAAAAAAAGCGGGAGCCAAACTCATTTACCCCAAAAATCTTATAGCTCACCATCATAAAATAATAATGAAGCGGTGGCTTATCTGTCCTCAATTGTCCATTAAAAGTCGGAACAATGTGATCATTTGACTCCATGAGCTCTCGGGCACATGTTGCATTTTTGGCCTCATCCAAAATGTAAATATCAGGCCCCCAGATGTTTTGAATGCAAATGACAAATGCTATAAAAAAAATAAATACAGCATTATTTATTTTTAAATTGGGCATGGTTTAGTTTCATTGGGTTACTTTTTGATTACTGCAACACTTAAAATATGACTCAATTATTTTCAGCACTATTCTTCGCATTTATAGTCATTTACAACCCCGTAGTTTGGTTGACGGATTTTAACATGGCTAAAATAAAGGCAAAAGAAGAGAATAAAAACATCCTTATTTATTTCAGTGGTTCGGATTGGTGTAAGCCGTGTATTCAGCTGAAAAACAATATCCTGGATTCAGAAGAATTCAGTCAATACATAAACGAGAATTATGTTCTTATTCAGGCGGATTTTCCCCGATTAAAAAAGAACGGGTTAAGCAAGGAGCAAGAGCAACACAACGAAAAACTAGCTGAAAAATATAATTCATCAGGAGAATTTCCGCTTCTGGTTATTATTGATTCGGAAGGAGTTGTTATCAAAAAAACAGGGTACAATTATCAATCTGTTGAGGAATTCGTCAAAATAATTGACCAATCATCTGATTAAAATTGAAAATACTAAATTATACCATTTTCCTTTTTCTAGCACATCCCATCTTTGCCCAAAATCACCAGTTTGATTCCGTCTTAATATTAATGGGTTCACGATATGAGCTCACTGCCATTCATGAAAATGTCAGGGTAGCAGAGAAAGCTGTCGTAAAGGGAATTGAAGAAATCCATAGAATCGAAAAACTTATTTCTTCATGGGATCCTCAATCTCAGACCAGTGAGATTAATACAAATGCAGGTAATAAGCCAGTCGTTGTCGACAGGGAATTGTTTGATTTGATTGGCCGAAGTCTAAAAGTATCTGAGCTAACCAATGGCGTTTTTGATATTTCTTTCGGGCCGTTGGGCAAACTTTGGAATATTGAAAACGGAAAACAGCTCCCCTCCCAACAGAAAATCGACTCTACCCGGAAATTAGTCAATTACAAAAATATCATCCTTGACGCAGCGAATTGCTCTGTTTTCCTTTCTATTCCGGGAATGAAAATTGGTTTCGGGGCAATTGGGAAAGGTTATTCTGCAAATCGGGCCAAAGCAATCATGCGAAGTCTTGGAATAAAAAATGGCATGGTAAACGCTGGCGGTGATCTGACAACCTGGGGCCATACTATTGAAAATAAAGGGTGGAAAATCGGCATCGCAGATCCTGATAAAAAAGAAAAATATACTGGGTGGATCGAGGTGAAAAATGTTAGTGTTGTGACCTCCGGTAATTATGAAAAATTTATTGAAATAGATGGAAAGAAATATACACACATTATCGATCCTCGCACCGGTTATCCTTCCGAAGGGGTTAAAAGTGTGACCATAATTTCTCCGGATGCTGAATTATCGGATGCATTGGCAACATCAGTATTCATTCTGGGAGTAGGTGAAGGTCTGAAGTTGATTAGCAAACTGAAAAATGTTGAATGCCTGATCATTGATGAAAAAAATCAATTCTGGCAATCGAAGGGCATGAAATTAAACTTTTATTAATAGACAAAACATATCGAATTCAATATGGAATGTTAAATTGTCGCATTTATCAACCTATGAAAAAGTTAATTTTCCTGTTCCTCATTTTCATCACTTTACAATGGACACCCGGCTGCGTTTCTGTCAAAGAATATCAAAAGGCTCATCTCAATGATGATGAGATGAAATTGGAAAACCGGAAGGTAGAAGTGTTCGAATCTAATTTTCAATCCTATCGCGAGGGAGCAGTAGGAGGGACAAACGGTAACTCGGGAAGCGGATGCGGTTGCAATTGATCATATTGATCCTCTTTCTGATGCAATCTGTTCATTTGGTTGCGCAAACAAAAAAAGACAATAATCTACCTCCTATAGAAATTGACTTTCTGTTCAGCTATTATACTCAGGAAGGAGATAGTTCAGCTGTAACGGGTGGGCAGGGAACCGAAGAATTAACAGATATTGCCAGTTTGATCATCGTTAACATTCCTCTAAAAGACAATAAAAGTGTTGAATTAACTGGTGGTGTAAGTCATTACACTTCAGCTTCAAGTGATAAAATCGATCCAAATACGATATCATCAGCATCCTACCACAATCTTTCATTTTTACTGGAAGGATCCATTATCAAACAGGATACAGCAAAGAATATTGCTAGATCTGTAAATTTCCGCGGAAATATGCAACTGAATTTTATGTCCGCGGGGCTGGGATATTCATTCACAAAATTTTCAAAAGACAATAACAGATCTTTGACCTTTAATGGCTTATTTAATTATGACATCTGGGCACCTTACTACAATTTATCGAAGCTTTACCCCAGGGAAATACGATTTTCAACCACCCCACTCGATGGAAATTCCCGATATACGGTTGACTTTTCTACCACACTCAACCAGGTTATTAACAGGAGAATGCAGGTCGGTTTTAGTGCTGGAGTCATTTATCAATGGGGTTTGTTGTCAACTCCCTATCACAGGGTCTATTTTAGGGATATTGAGGCTCCGGACCTGGAACGATTGCCAGGAAGGAAAATCAGGTTTCCATTAATAGGCAGGCTCAATTATTATTTGAATGATTGGTTAATTATCAGATCTTTTTATAGATTTTATTTTGACAATTTTGGATTACGCGCTCATACCATCAATCTCGAGACACCTTGGAAAATCAACAATTTCTTTTCCATTTATCCGTATTACCGGTTTTATGTTCAAAATTCATCCAGGTATTTTGCGCCATTTAGCATGCATGAACCAGGCGGAACCTATTACACCTCTGACAATGACTTAGGATCATTTCATTCCAATATGCTTGGCGGAGGCCTTAGGTATTCACCTCCAACCGGCATTATCAGAGACGGAAAAAGCGAAAGCATGACAAAAGTAAAGTTCAGAACCGTTGAGTTCAGGTACGGGCAATATTGGAGGAGCAATGGTCTTCGGGCGCACATTTTCAGTTTAAATATTGGCTTTTTGTACTAGAAAAAGATAATTAATTGTATTCGTGATGCTATTTGATTATTTTTATCAAAATTTTTTGGTGCTAAATGAAATATTTTGTCTACATATTAGTTGCAGCATTTCTCACTGTGACAGGTGATTCATTTAGCCAGTCTGTTTTTCACGCAGATGAAACCTCAAATTCTACCCTCAATGATAAGAAACTCAAGGATCTGATAGAATTCTATCCAAATCCGTCTAAAGGATCATTTAAGCTAAATATCAAAGATGAGGGGGTAGACGAATTCAACCTAACCATTTATGACCTCAATGGTTCCATGGTTTTTGAAAAAACTTTTACAGGACTTTTTGCTGGTATCTCTTTTGATTTAAAGCTGAAAAAACCGGGACTTTACCTGGTTAAGATCAATACCGGAAAAGATCAGTTTGTTGAAAAAATCTTGATCAATCCTTAGACAGCCTTTTTGCTAACAAAATACCTCCTATCAAATCCAGCGCTTGACCAGGTTCACTTCATAATTATATTTGCAAACTGAATCCACTGGTTTGAAAAATATATTTTTATTCTTTGTCTTTCTAAATATTCAGCATGCATCCTTTGCACAAGAAATACACGTATTCGATTCAGAATCAAATTTGCCAATCCAGGATGTTGCTGTTTACACTGCGGATTACGTTCATTTTAGTACGACCAATATTGACGGTTTGGCTTCAATCGGATCTTTTCCCGAAAACACTCAAATTTACTTTCAACACTCTTCCTATAAATCTGTATCATTTTATAAATCCGACTTAGCTGAAAGTAATTTCACGATCAGTTTAAAACCCAAGATTATTCAAATAGATGAAGTAGTCATCTCTGCAAACAAACTGGAACAGGAATCCACGGAATTTCCAAGCGAAGTAATAGCCATTTCTCCAAAGACGGTTTCGTTTGCTCAACCGCAAACATCTGCTGATTTGCTGGAAGGGACGGGAAAGATCTATGTGCAGAAAAGTCAATTGGGGGGTGGAAGCCCGATGTTAAGAGGGTTTGCAGCCAATTCTGTCTTGCTGGTGGTAGATGGAATTCGGATGAATAATGCCATTTTCCGGGAGGGGAACCTTCAAAATATTATCAATATAGATCCAAATGTACTGGAAGGAGCGGAAGTAGTCCTGGGCCCTGGGTCTGTGATGTACGGAAGTGATGCGCTGGGCGGAGTAATAGATTTTCACACCAGGGAAATAAATTTGACGAGAAAGAAGAGTTTTTCTGGAGAAGGAATGGTTAGGTTTTCTTCCGCAAACCTCGAAAAAACTGCTCATGCAAACTGGGAAGTTTTATCTAAAAATTTCGGTTGGTTTGGAGGATTTACGTACAGTAGTTATGATGATCTGAGGGCAGGAAGCAGAAGACCGGTAGATCATCCCGATTTTGGAAAGAGAGACTTTTATGTAGAACGGATTATAGTAAAAGATTCAGTGATAGCGAATAAAAACCCCAACATTCAAATACCATCAGGATTTAACCAATATAGTACCATCCAAAAATTCAAATGGTCTCCGGGAAATTTACTTTCCATGCAATATTCATTTCATTTGAGCAACACCAACGATATTCCAAGATATGATCGTTTGGTTCTTGAAGAAAACGGCATTCCGGATTACGCTGAATGGTACTACGGACCACAATTCTGGATGATGAACAGTTTTAAAATCTTATCTGGCAATACAAAGCTCTGGAATGAGTCTTCCATTACATTTGCCAGACAGGATTTTAAAGAAAGTCGAAATAGTCGTCGTTTTCAGAATGATACAAGGCAAACCCAGAAAGAGAATGTAACTGTATATTCTATTAATTTCGAAGCAGATAAAAAATTTCATCAACATAAGATCTATTATGGCCTGGAATATATCTACAATGATGTAACTTCAACAGCATTCAGAGAAAACATTACTACAGGTGAAACATCGGATGCTTCTACCCGATATCCGGATGGAGGTAGTCAGACATATTCATTCTCGGCATTTTTCAACTGGAAATATCCTTTGGTACAAGACTTATTAACTTTAAATGCCGGAGGGAGGTATAATAACTACTCCTTGAATTCGGCAATAAATGGCTCTGAATTCCCTTTCAATTCTATTGAAAACAACAATCAATCTTATATTGGTAACCTTGGACTGGTGTATCAAAAAAATCGATTAAAATTAAGTTTATTGACTTCATCCGGGTTTAGGCCTCCCAATATCGACGATATTGCCAAAGTTTTTGATTCCGAACCTGGAAGTGTAATGGTTCCAAATCCTGATTTAAAACCTGAATATTCGTACAACCTGGAAGGAAGTGCAGAATGGAGGCCTTCTCCCTCTGTTTTGCTAAAATCAACAGTTTTTCACAACTGGTTACGCGAAGCCATGGTTCGCAGTAATTTTTCTTTTAATGGACAGGATTCGATCATTTATAATGGAGAATTGAGCAACGTTCAGGCTCTCGTCAATACAGGACAAGCCGTAATTTATGGATTTGATGTACTACTTTCATTTGAATTCTTTCAGCACTGGGGAATTGAAACCTATCTGAACTACATGAAAAGCAGGGACCTGGAAACAGGAAACTCACTTCGACATACTACTCCTCTGTTTGGTAAAACTTCTCTTTATTTTCAAAAAGGGAAAACCAAAATTGAATTTTACTCAAGGTACAACGGCAAAATTGCTTATAAAGATCTTCCCCCATCGGAGCAAAACAAGCCGCATTTGTATACTTCAGATGGCTCTCTTTCCTGGGTTACATTCAATGTCCGATCAAATTACAGGATCTCCAAACACCTGGATATTCATGCAACAATGGAGAACATTCTGGACAAAAATTATCGAACGTATTCTTCAGGAATTTCAGCGCCAGGCATCAATTTTATTCTTTCATTAAAGGCATCCTTTTAATCATGCCTGAAGTCAGCATAATCTTACCAGTCTGGAATGCGGAGGAATATATTCAGGAATGTATCAACAGTATTTTAAACCAATCTTACCAGAATTTTGAGCTGATCATTGTAACGAATGGTAGTAATGTACCGACACTGCAAGCAATTGAGCAAATAAAAGATAAGCGGATCATAAGATTTCATTTTGACCAACCAGACCTGATAAAAGCTGTAAATAAGGCGATTACGGAGTCCTCTGGCCGTTATATCTCAAGGATTGATTCTGATGATATCATGACGTTGCACAGGCTACAACTTCAAGTAGATTTCCTGAAACAAAATCCCGATTTTGCTATCGTTTCCGGTGAGATACAATATTTGGGTGATCAACTTAAGAATCGAGGTTATTTTCTTCATGTCAATTGGTTAAATCAACTTAAAACACATGAAGATATTTTTCTCAATCGTTTTGTAGACTCTCCGGTAGCAAATCCATCATTGATGGTGAGAAAAGAAGTTTTTGAACGGTTTGGACTTTATAAAGACGGCCCGTTTCCGGAAGATTACGAGATTGTCCTTCGATGGCTGGAAAACAATATGAAAATTGGCAAAATACCAGAAGACGTCCTTCAATGGAGAGACCATTCTGGTCGCCTCACCCGAAACAATGATCGATATAGCGTTGAATCATTTTACAAAATAAAAGCCAAATACTTCACCAAATGGTTTTTAAAACATTTTCCCTCAAAAAATGAAATATTGGTATGGGGAACCGGAAAAAGCGTGAGGCGAAAATCCAGGTACCTATCTGATCATGGTTTAAAAATTGCAGGTTATATCGATGTGAAACCTCATCCTTCCTCAAATCAAACCCCGGTTTATCATTACCTGTCAATCCCAAAAAATATATTTATTTTGTCTTTCGTCAGTGACAGGAAAGGAAGGGTTGAAATATTTAATTTTTTGACTAAAAACGGCTATCAACCAGGTATTGATTTTTACATGATGAGTTAGTACAAGTTTAAAATCGGTTAATTTAGTTTGCTAAAAGTAAGATTCAGAAGTTATGATTATAACTTTTATAAGTACAATTTTTTCTTTGAATAAAAATATTTTATCAAAATATGAAAATTCTAAAATTTTCGTTTTAGATTTGTAAATAAATTAATCAAGTACAAATTATTATTTGATTAATACAATTTTTTCAGCAACCAATTCCTATAAATGAAATATAATTTTCAAGGTTTGACTTCACTGGAAGTCGCGGAATCAAGAAAACAAAACGGAACCAATGAGCTTCGTCCAATGGAAGTTGAGAGTTTTTGGGATAAGCTCAAAGGTAACTTCCAGGACCCGATCATTATCATTCTCGTAGTTGCGTTGGGGATCATGGTCCTTTTTTCATTTTTTGATGTAACCGAATGGTATGAAGCTGTGGCAATAGGCGTGGCAGTCATTTTATCAACATTTGTTTCCACCTTCAGCGAATTTAAAAATGAGTCTTCTTTTCAAGTTCTCCAGGAAGAAGCCATGAAGATCATGTGCAATGTATTCCGGGACGGACAATTGGTCCGTGTTCCTATTGGAGATGTTGTTTCGGGAGATTACGTTTTATTGCAAGCTGGCGACAAGGTGCCCGCCGACGGAGTTATCATCGATGGTTCACTAAAAGTAAATGATGCCTCTCTCACTGGTGAATCAGAACACATCAGCAAGACAAGTATCGGGAAGGAAGGATCCATTCCGGAAAAAAAATTGGACAATCCCAATTGGCTTTTCCGGGGATCGGTAGTTGAGGATGGGGAGTCCATTCTCAAAATTATTGATGTTGGAGACAAGACGGTGTATGGTAAACTGGCAAACGAATTATCCGATAAGGAAAGCAGGCTTTCACCCCTTCAGGTGAAATTAAAAAATCTGGCAAAACTTATTAGTAAATTCGGCTATATCTCTGCCATTACCATTTTGGTGGCCTTCATGGCCAATAAAATCTTCATTGCCAATAATTTTGACCCGGTATTAATCGGAGAATACGTTTCCAATTGGAAAATATTATTTCTGGACTTTCTCAAGGCAGGTATACTAGCCATTATCATCGTTGTAGCCGCTGTACCAGAGGGCTTACCGATGATGATCGCCATCGTTCTCTCCCTCAATATGAGAAAGCTTCTGAATGAAAAGGTATTGGTGCGAAAACTTTTGGGTATTGAAACTTCCGGTAGTTTAAACGTTCTTTTTTCTGATAAAACCGGCACCATTACCAAGGGAAAATTCGAACCTGTGTTTCTCTTAACCGGATATGGCAAAAACTATAAAAAGTTTGATCAGATACCTGGAAAATTAGGAGATTTACTCAGTTTTTCCATTTTAGAAAACACATCGTGTGTAATTGCTCCAAACGGTAAAATTGAGGGTGGAAACCAATCTGAGCGTGCAGTTTTGAGCTTCCTTGGTACTGACGAACTAACAAAGAGATCCGAAAAAAGGGTTGAAGTCATCAAGACCATCTTATTTAATAGTGTAAGGAAATTCTCTGCCACAGAGGTAAGCAGCGACCACGAAATTCTGGATACCCACCAATCACGAGTAACATTGGTGAAAGGCGCTCCTGAATTAATTCTTGAAAAATGTAGCCATTTTATGAATGAGAATGGTGAGAAAATAGCTTTGGATAAAGACAAGTTTCATGAAATTTTAGAAGAAACGACCAATCAAAGTATCCGCCTGATCGCTCTGGCCATTACAAATGAATCTCTGTGTGAAGAAGATACTATTCCTGGCAATGGCACTTTACTTGGCATCATGGGCATCAGAGACGAGATCAGGGAAGAATCGATGTTAGCCATTACCGATGCGCAGAATGCCGGAATTCAAATTATCATGATCACGGGAGATCGGAAGGAAACGGCTACGGCAATTGCAAAAGAAATCGGATTGCTGAAAAATGACAGTGATTACATTCTTAGTTCTGAGGAGCTGACAAAATTTTCTGATGAAGAGCTAAAAGTAATATTTCCGGCCATCAGGGTTATATCAAGAGCCTTGCCAACCGATAAGAGCCGTCTTGTCCGCATTGCTAAGGAAATGGGTAAAGTAGTGGGAATGACCGGAGACGGAGTAAATGACTCTGCAGCTTTGATGCATTCGGATGTTGGCTTTGCCATGGGAAGTGGAACAGAGGTCTCTAAGGAATCAAGCGATATTGTCATTTTGGATGACAACCTGTATTCTCTTTCCAATGCCATCCGGTATGGACGAACAATTTTCAAATCGATCAGAAAATTTATTGTCTTCCAGTTAACCGTCAACGTAGCAGCAGTAACAACTGCCTTTCTTGGGCCGTTCTTTGGCTTTGATTTTCCACTAACGATCATTCAGCTATTGTGGATCAACATTATCATGGATACTCTGGCAGCGATAGCATTCGGAGGCGAGCCGGCGTTGAAAAGGTTCATGAAGGAAAAACCTGTAAAAAGGGAGGAAAATATTCTTACAAAGGATATGGCTTCCGCCATCATTGTGAGTGGCTTATTTATCACCATTTTTTCTATAATTTTTCTTAACATTGACTACTTCAAAGGACTGTTTCTACGAGACGGTGTGTTTGTCGAGAGGGTATTTATCACGGCGTTTTTCAACCTGTTTGTATTTTTCATTACATTAAATAGCTTCAATGCCCGGACAGACAAATTGAACATATTTGAGAATATCTTCAAGAATAAGAACTTTTTACTGGTCATTGTTCTGATTTTCGGCCTTCAGATACTCTTTACCTATTTGGGAGGAAATATATTAAGAACAACTGCATTGAACCTCAGAGAATGGATTACCATTTTTCTGTTGGCCTTGTCGATCATTCCGGTGGATATGTTTAGGAAGTATATTGTAAAGCAACTGGTGGATTAGGTTGTTGGACTAATAATTAATTATCAGGATCAGCAAATTTAAGTAGCGAATCATCTACTTCTTCCTCCTCATCCTCTACAGCTTCTTCTTTTTTATTCTTTTTCTTAAACAACCCCTTCAGAAAGCCCTTCTTTTCCTTTTCTTCCAATTCATCTGTTGACTCATCCTGAATCAACGACTCGTCCTGTTTGAGGTCTTCAGAAAAGTCTGACGTCGATTTAGGCTTGGGTAAATAATCTCCGAAATAATGTAGATAGATCATCTGATCATAGTTATAAAAATCATCGTATTGCTGGGATTGACGATGATACATCACAGAGTCGATTGCCGCGGAATCCATTTCAGCCATTGCCAATTGCATATCCAAAGGATCTTCTTTTTTGAGGTAAATTGATTCCATGCTGATTATAGCCATTTTATTGGTTTTCTTTTTGTAGGAAAAATCATCAGCAATCCCTACTTTCTTTTTATCAACGATCCATAAGTCTTCTTCAGGATCTTTTGGAAGGGAATCAGGTCCAAATAAGGAAAAGGTCGTACGAGTGACTTCTCTGTCTATTATGAAAGAAGAGTGATAGGCAGGACATATCTTAGTGGGCTTGCAGCTAAACACCAATCCGCTAAAAAATATGCATACACAATAAATTAAGACCCGTTTCATCCAGTTGCAGCAACAAAAACACCAAAATAAATGAATTAATCTTATAGAAAAACTTAATTATTCTAAAAAAAGTACAAATAATTAAAGCTTTTTGTTGCCAATTTGAAAATATGATGTTTCTTGATTACATATAGGTTAAACTAAAATTGTAACCCTCATTTCAAAGATATTACTTTAACATAATTTAACTTTGCAGGTCAAATTTGACGTTTCCTATCACTTCACATCCTTTATATTTGTCATTTGTAATTAAATATCTTGAATATCAATTATCTAAAGCGGGCATATTTTCTATTGATTTCGGCAATGTTTTTATTGTCTACTCACGTATCCGCACAGGATAACTCCTTTATATACAAAGGTTTTGCTGTTGATCAGGAAACCTTTTCCGATGTTTCAGGTGTCCATGTTTTCAATCAAAGAGGCAGAGGAACTGTAACAAATGAAAACGGGTATTTTGAAATCCCCGTTTACCTGAATGATACGATCATGTTTACAAGGATCGACTATGAAAGCAAATCTGTGGTAATTTCCGACACTTCAAATCTTTCCAATTCCATTATCCGTCTGAAGCAGAAAGTGTTCATCCTTGATACAGTTGATATTTATTCTGGCATCCCTGAACCCACCCACTTGTTTAAGAAAGAACAAAGGGGAGCTTATATTCCTGGCATAACAAGGGAAATCGATGCCGATCAGAACGACAAACTTGGATTTGGTGGATCTATGATGAGCCCGGCGACGGCTTTGTATCAGGCTTTTAGCAAAAAACACAAAGAGGAGCAAAAGTATCGTGAGCTTGTAAAGGATGAAAGGGAAAGAAATGAGGTAGAGCAAAAGGCCTATGAGAGATTGAGTGAAATCCTTGAAATAGAGGACATTGAAATGGAGCAGGAAAGTTACGATCAGCTAGTGGAATATTGTAATCTAAACCTGGATTGGGTGGCTCGGTCCAACAACTACGATCTTTATATCCGGGTGCATGATTGCTTGTCAAAATATGTAAAAAGCAGTAAATAGAATCTCAACTTGATGGTCATTCCCAATTCTATCCAAGCAAATCAGAACACACGCAATTATCGACATTGTCGGAAATTAATTCAGGTTTTATTTCTAACTTTTTAGATCAAGTCGAGGTTTTCATAAATTCTTTTACCTTTTGAGCCTGGAGAAAATGCCGCTCTTCGTGAGCAATAATAATCTCAATGGCTTTTGACAATGGATAGACAATGACCTGATTGACTGGAGAAGAGACAATTTCCTTATATTTTGAAGAGCTTGTTTCAGTCAAATATGACTTCAACTTTATTTGATTTATCTCAAAACGGCTGATGACATTTTTGTCAATGATGTTTCCTGAAGGTTCAAAAACCTGAAAAGTTTTCATCTTTTTATGAATTGTTTCCGGTTTTACACTTTTTAAAATTATACCTCCAAACCAAAGAGGAATAAAAGGGATGCTGGCCACCCAGTGTTTTTTGTATGTACCATTATTCAGCTTTTCAAAAATGACAAAGTATTGTTTGTTTGTGGTAATAATATGATCCATACATTGACCAATGCTCCAGGAATGCTCACCAGGTTTCCAGTTCAACTCCTCTGTGGATAATTTGGAGAATTCATCTGTATATTTCTCTGAAATCTGATCTATTCTCTCAATCCAGGAGCCAAGCATTGTCAGTATAATTTTTGTCCTTCATAAACTGATGAATCAGTTTCGGGAACTATTCTACCATGGAAATTAATGACACCTCCGCTTAATCCACTCACTTTTGCTGTAGAAGATGCCATTGGGCTCGCACTTAAAAAAATGGTATAACTGGTCAGATTGCTTGACACATAAATCTTAACAGAAAATCCTCCTTTGGTTTCGGTAATTTCATATCTGGTGATTTTCCCTTCGTCAGTAATTCCGCCTACACCATTATATCCCAATCCCCTGAAAGATCCCACTTGTAGCATGGCAGAAGTAGAATCAACAGCGAAAAAATTAATGGTCGGTGAAACAGGTACTTGCATCCCGGATCTTCCGCTAAGATTATTTGCTTCCAGCACAAATCTTTTTTCCTCTAACAGGGTCTTGAGGTTTTCCTTAGCCTTTTGTTGTTCCTCTTCTTTTTGTCTTTTTTTTTCTTTCTTTTCGTACTTCTTTCTCGTTTTCTTGTCAAGCGTCTCATTTATCTCCTGGCTGAAGCCTGAATTCACAGAAAACATCAGACAAAAAAACATTATCAAATATCTTATTCTGATCATGGCTTTAATTTTCACATTACTTTTCCAATTCGTGGAGTAAAAACCAATCATAAATATCCTGGCCTCCATAAACCCTTGTCCAAGTATCGTGCCCCATATCTTCATGGGTGGTAAAACGTAGCTTTGAATGACCCAGTTTTTCCAGCTCATTTAATCCGGGATAAAAATATTTTTGTGGAACGACCATATCCCTTCCTCCGGAAAAACACCAGACAGACAGGTTTTCATCGGCAATTGGTTTCATAAGTTCGGGATGACCATATCCTACGACAGGCGCAATTGCAGCAAACATTTCGGGATGTTTACTGGCAATATACCAGGTACCAAAACCTCCGTAACTCAATCCTGTCAGGTAAATCCGATTCCTGTCTATATTAAATTCTTCAATGGAACTCTCAACTATTAATAAAATATCTTCCTCCAGTTTCCACCAACCCTGGGGTGGCCCCTGAGGTGGATAAACCATTATCGTGTCCTGAACCGAGCCCAACATTGGATAGGGAGTTGATGAATCAGCCGGCCGATCGGGAACGCCGTCATCTAACCGTTTTGGTATTTCATCAGGAGTTCTGTTAGCAATATATTCAATGGAATCCATCCCATACATTGGTAGTTGCGGAGCAATGATGATAAAAGGCAAATCTCTTTTTTGGATCCATGCTTCGTATAGAGGTCCATGCTTGATGACATAATCAAGCTCGTCCTTAGCATTTCCTCTTTCTCCATTTCCATGCAAAAACAACATCAATGGCCATTTTTTACCAGGTTCATAGTGGTAGCCTTTAGGCAAATACATAAAATAATCTCTTTCTTCGGCTGTTGCCAAACTTTGATAGGGAACTCGTATTAATTCAGAATCGCTTGATTTTTCAGCAGTTTTGGAACATGCTGTGACGAGTATAAACAAAACAATACAAAGGAATGTAGAATGTGGTGTAATTTTTCTCATTTCTTATTAAAAAGGGGATTTTTTAGCAATCTATCAAAAAACAGGTATTTACAAAGGAGAAATTGATGCAATTGTCAACCGGCAGGTCAGTTGTCAATATAAGAAAACCTTAACAGGAAAAAGTCCCAACTTTGTTTTTATTGAAGTATTTGCCGGATTTTGAAAGTGGATACATCAATATTTTGATCAGACTTATTCTCTTGATTTTTTTAACAAATATTCAATTAGTGGACGGAATTTTTCCGGCATGACAGACTCACCGAATTCAACAGTCTTTGTATTTCCGCCTGCCTCAATGGTAATGCGATATTGATACTGATCCGGAATACTGCTTCCTGAATCTTGAGCCTGCTGATACTTAAAAAAGTCTGATTGATCAATTAGTTTTTCAAGATTTCCCAGTTCTTGCCCTGATAAATCCCGGGAATCTATTTCAACATTTGTGGCAATACCAGCAAAACCACCTGATCGTTCAAACTGAATATGAAAAGGCTTTTCTATACTCACGCCACTACAAGTTAAAACTATAAAATATACCAAATACGTTAGCACAACCTTTATTTTTTTCCAAATCATCATCTTTATCCTGGTCGGGCTCATCTTTTGGTTCGTCAGGAACTTCTGCTTCTATAACTATACCAACTTTGCCCCAACCATTCTTAACTGCTTTTTGCTCTGCACTATTTGTGCCAAACAATTCACCTGCCGTTTCAAAAGTTTTCTCTGCAGCTTCCTGGAAATCGGATGTTGATGACAATTTATCCCGAAGGGTAATGTACCATATCTGTCCTGCTTTTTCCCATGCAAAACCACCTAATTCCATTGCCACTTCATAAAAAGCTTTATTGGGAATACCTGAATTGATATGTACACCTCCATTGTCGCTTGTTGTATTGACATAATCATCCATATGCCCGGGTTGGGGATCTTTGCCTAAAACGGGATCGTTATATGCCGTCCCCGGGTTTTTCATCGATCGAATACCAACACCATTGACGTTTGAAGTAAAAAGCCCTTCTCCAATGATCCAATCAGCTTCATTTGCTTTCTGATTTTTGACCCTTTGCTTCACAAGCGAACCAAATACATCAGAAAATGATTCATTCAATGCTCCTGGTTGGTTTTTGTAAACCAGGTTGGCCTCGTATTGTGTCACTCCATGTGTCAGTTCGTGTCCAATGACATCAATGGAAATGGTAAATCTGTTAAATAACCGGTCTTCCTCAGGAAGATCTTCATCACCATCTCCATAAACCATTTTTTCACCATCCCAAAATGCGTTATCGTATCCTTTCAGGTAATGAACGATCGAGGTAAGCTGCATGCCATTTCCATCAATGGAATTCCTGCCAAATATTTCATCGTACAAATCGTAGGTCGCCCCTGCGCCATCGTATGCTTCATCTGCCCCTGGATCTCCTGTTGGAGGATCTCCTTCACTTCGTACAAGTTTGCCAGGTAAGGTTGATTTATTCTGCGCATCATAGATCTTTCTGTTTTTTTGCCCCGTAACGGCATCCGGCCTGGCTGCTGATTCGGCAAAAGAAACCCTAAGGCTCCTCAGGTTTGTCGAAACATTTAAATTGTTCTGGGCTTTATTTTTTTGCTGATCTGTTCCATTTTCAATGATCTCGTCAACCATATGAGGTGGAACAATGCATTGAATGGGGTTTCGGTGGTGATTTGTGCACATAGTTGGTCAGGTTTTGGATGAATATGTTATGTTATTTCACTAAGAACAAATGAATAACGATTACATGATAATTTACTTATTTTGTATCAATTTTTTAAATCCTCAGGTAAATATTAATGATATTCAATAAGTATGGTAACCCAATGTGACAAACATACTGATTCAAAAGATGAATTTTAGGCTCATTACATCTCCTGAAAAAGCAAAACAACAGTTACAGCCAAAAACCAATGTTAATCCGGATAGAATTAATCAACAATTTTCTCAACGATTTTGCCAGTTTTTTTGTCTTTCAATATAAGTTTTTTAGTACCGTAGTGAGTCATTTCCTCCTTGACAAGATAAAATTGATCATCGTATGACTGCTGATAATTTTCTTTGCTTACCCCTGTTTTTCCACGCCAGACCTTCAGATCGACTGGCTCCCAAATCCTGGTTTGAGCAGATCTCAAAGCTGCATCCAGTACTGCATTGACTACGTATCCATCATAAAAAGTTTCGCTGGGAGATTTCCCGTTCTCAAGTGAGTCAAACATATCGGCAAACATATGATTGTATCCCAGCTCATTCAATTCATCCCCTACAGGAAACATCCATCCGGTATTACTCTCCGACTTTTCCGAAACATAATCCGAACCTTTCCCTGTTGAAAACATATCCATCCCCGTGCGTAAAAACCCATTAATCCAAACCGTTCCTTCCGTACCCATCACTTCATCACGTAAATCCAGCCCACCACGAAACGTCCAGCTCACTTCAAACTGTCCAATGGCGCCATTTTCGTATTTGACGAGTCCTATAGCATGATCCTCTGCTTCAATCGGCTTTACCTGTGTATCAGCCCAGCACATCACCTCGAGCGGCCGTATATCTTTTCCGATATATCCCCTTGCTATTTCCACACAGTGACAACCTAAATCAAGGATACATCCTCCTCCGGACTGGGATTTGTCCCAAAACCAATCACTATGAGGTCCGGGATGGGTTTCCCTGGATTTTGCCCAAAGAATTCTCCCTAAAGCGCCATTTCGAATACTTTCTTCAGCTTTTAAATACTTAGGCGTATAAACAAGGTCTTCCAGGTATCCATTAAAAATTCCTGCTTTCTCAACAGCTTCCAGCATGCGAAATGCCTCCTCTGCATTTCTTCCCAGGGGTTTGGTCACCAGGACAGGTTTTTTATGCTTACAGCACAACATGACGGCCTCTTCGTGAAGATTATTGGGAAGGGAAACACAAACTACTTCAACATTTGGATGACTGATCGACTCTTCTATATCGGTAGTATAATGATCAACCTTGTACTTTTCGGCAAATTTCCGAGCATTTTCCTCTTTACGTGAACAAACGCTGACGACTTTGTCCTTACTTCGATAACCCTGGATGGAATCTGTGTAAAATCTTCCGATAAACCCAGATCCCAGCATAGCAATTTTCATGGTAATTCAATTTTGAATGGTGTTAGATAAAGTAAACAATTTCAAAGGTGTATTCCCATCAATGAGCTGCTTTTTTAATTGTTCTCTTTTCCCTGAAAAACAGAATAAAATAGATCAATACGGCTATTGCAATAAAGGCTGGAACAAACCAAATATTTTTCCATAAATGCTCATCATCTACAGTATAATGATCAGTAACGAAACCAGAAAACCATGTCCCAATGAACATGCCCACACCGTATGTGGCAAAAGTAAAAAGACCCTGGGCCGCATTCTTGATTTTCTCCCCAGCCTTGTTCTCGGTATACATGTATCCTGTCACAAAAAAGAAATCGTAACAAATCCCATGAAGAATAATTCCCGCATACAGCATCCATAAATTGGCCTCTACATTTCCATAGGCAAAAAAGAAATACCGAAGTATCCAGGCAACCATCCCAATGATCAGAATTCTCTTCACTCCTATCCGGTTGAATAGAAAGGGAATGGCCAGTATATAAATGGCTTCAGAGATTTGACCCAGTATCATTTTACTGGCAGCATTTTCCATTCCTTCTTCATTTAAAAAGAGGTTCGCAAATCCGTAATAAAAGGAAAGTGGAATGCAAACTAATATCGCAGCAATAAAGAAAATGATATACGGTTTGTCTTTGAATAAAACAAAGGCATCTTTTCCTAAAATGCCGGCAAAGGTGACTTTAGAATCCTGTCCTTTGGGAGGTGTATTGGGTAAAATAAAGCTAAATATTCCCAAACAAATGGAAATAACTGCCGCCATGTAAAAGGTCGAGGAAGTTCGTTCAATATCGAGAAACCCGATCATCAGCCCGGCCAGGATCCAGCCTAATGTTCCAAATACCCTAATCCATGGAAATTGCTTCCCGGGGTCTGTCATCTGATGGAAAGCAATGCTGTTTGACAGAGCAATGGTCGGCATATACAGCAAAGAGTAAAAAAGAATAACCCAGTAGAACGTGGTATTTCCAGTCACTTTTGTAGCTAAAACGAGTAAAACCCCACCAATAAGATGAAGAAATCCCATGATTTTTTGTGCGGCAAAAAAACGATCAGCGATCATGCCAATAAAGAATGGTGAAATCATCGTGGCAATTGCCAATGCACTATATGCCGCTCCTATTTGAACACCGGTTGATTCAAGAAAAATTGACATGTACGTGCCCATTGTCACGTACCATGCTCCCCATATAAAATATTCCAGGAGCATCATGATGGATAATTTCGTGAAAACAATTGGCTTCATAATCTATAATTCAGGTCGTTTCCTTATTCAGAGTAGCAAATCCTATTTTTTCAATATAATAATAAAATGCATTGCTGATCACCTGCTTCGTCGGACTGTCAGTTTTTCACTAACAATTAAGAACCCTGTTGATGAAAACTCATAACAGGGTAGTGTTTATTTAGAATTTGACCAAGAAAGACAAAGGCCAATTTATCCTTTTTAACATATTTACTTTATGAAACTTTAGATTTATTTATAGCCAGACATCTGATGTGATAACATTGTAAAATGAAATTATATCTTTCAATTTGACGTGGAATATTGCCTGAGCCAACGTGTTTGTTTACATTCAATGCTAAACCAATATTAAAACAAATTGAGACGACTCCCTTTACTATCGCTTTTCCTAATCCTTGTATTATGCAAATGCTCTGAATCTCATGAGGTTTCTATTGTGGGTGAATTAAAAAAATGGCATGCAACAACCCTAACATTCCAGGGCCCGGAAACGCATGAAAATGATACGCCCAATCCATTTACAGATTATCGATTGATTGTCGAATTCACCAATGAGGATCATTCCTATTCCATACCCGGATTTTATGTAGCTGATGGAAATGCTGCAGAGTCGGGCGCAAAAGAAGGTAATAAATGGCAGGTTCGTTTTATTCCTGACAAAACCGGCACTTGGCACTACACAGCATCTTTCCGTCAAGGAAAAAACATTGCTGTTTCGGACAACCCTGAAGAGGGTGAACCAGTGTTTTTTGATGGCGCCAGAGGTACTTTTCAAATCGCCCCTTCTGATAAAAATGAAAAAGATTTCCGGTCGAAGGGTAAATTAAAATATGTAGGAACAAGATACCTGCAATTTGCTGAAACAGGGGAATACTATCTGAAAGGCGGAGCCGACTCACCGGAAAATTTCCTCGCTTACGAAGATTTTGATGATACATTTTACAATGGCGATCAGGAACAAAGAATGGGAGAAGCTGCCCCAAATGAATCCCTGCATGCCTATAAACCTCATCTGAAAGATTGGAAAGAGGGCGACCCGACCTGGCAAAATGGAAAAGGTAAATCGATCATTGGCGCTTTGAATTACCTGGCATCAAAAGACATGAACTCAGTCTATTTCTTAACGCTCAACATTCAAGGTGATGGTGAAGATGTTTGGCCTTACAATAGCTATGAAACCAGGACCCGCTTTGATTGCAGCAAACTCGATCAATGGGAAATTGTGTTTTCGCACATGGATCAACTGGGCCTCATGCTCCACATAGTCCTGCAGGAAACGGAAAATGAAACCATGCTGAATGGCGGGGATATGGGATTTGAAAGAAAATTATACTTCCGGGAGCTCATTGCCAGGTTTGCGCATCATCTCGCCATTACCTGGAATATGGGGGAAGAGAATGGATACGCTGATTTTACGCCAGTCGCGCAAAACCGTAAGCAACAAAAAGCGATGGTGAAATACATAAAAGAGCATGACCCGTATCAAAATTTTACGGTCATTCACACACATGCAAACGTTAAATACCGCGATTCCATATTCAATGAGTTATTAGGCTATCCATACCTGGATGGACCTTCTATGCAACTGGGAAATCCTTTGAACACCCATCATGCAACTTTGTCCTGGCTCAAAAAGTCTAAAGCCAATGGCAAACAGTGGGTTGTAAACATTGATGAGATCGGGCCACACTGGCGTGGAGTTGACCCCGATGACCGGGCAGATCTGAATAACCAGGACAGTGTGAGGAAATATGTTCTGTGGGCAAACCTGATGGCAGGAGGTAGCGGTGTTGAGTGGTACTTTGGCTATAAAAACCACAATAACGATTTGGGTTGTGAGGATTGGCGATCAAGGGACCGGATGTGGGATTACACGCGATACGCACTTCAATTCTTTCAAAAACACCTTCCTTTTCATGAGATGGAACCGGCCGATTCTTTGACTATCAATCAAAATGATTTTTGCTTTGTCAAAGAAAATGAACTGATCACAATTTACTTACCAAAATGGAGTCAAACCCAAATCGACATGAATGAATTTATTGGTGAATTTGAGGTAAAATGGTATGATCCAAAAAATGGCGGCGAGTTGCAAAATGGAAGCATTACAACAATATCGGGCGGAGAAAAAATCGATGTTAGTGATCCTCCGGGAAATCCGGATCAGGACTGGATTGTTTTGATCAGAAAAACAGAATGAATAGAGTGAGTGATATTAAGGTTCCGCCAGTGGTCGGACAAGCACACTCTAACGGGTGTCTCCACCCTCCAAAAAACCTAAACTAAACAGCATTTATTATTAATTACTGTTATCCGATAAAATTTACGAAACTTGAGACATTTGGTAAAAAACCCACCCCTAACCCCTCCAAGGAGGGGAATTTTCCTGTTTTTCTGAATTCTGATAAATGGGGGTGTTTTTCTGGTTTCAAATAAAATCTCTTTAAAATTAGTGTATTGGCTAATTTTTGACTTTGTTTTAATTTAGTCGGACGACAGTATTTATTAATTTGAAAAGCATTACAATTCAATTGTTCAAATTCAAAAAATTCTACTCATGAAAATAAACTCCATCTACTTTGTTATTGCAATTCTATTGATAATATCAAGCTGCACCGAAAAGGAAACCAAATCCCAAAAATTGACTTTGGATAGCACCATAGTAGAATACTATTTGGCCAAGCTATCTTCTGATGAATTCCTGGGAAGGATGCCTTTTTCCGAAGGTGAAGAACTGACTGTAAACTTTATCAAAGACGAAATGCAAAAGGCAGGAATAGAACCTGGAAATGGGGATAGCTATTTTCAGGATGTAAACCTCGTGCAAATCAACTCCAACCGTGATTCCTTATTGGAAGTAAATCTTCCATCAAAAAAACTCGATTGGACATTGGGAAAAGATTTCGTGACCAGCGAAACGAGGGTAGAAGAAACCACATCGATCGAAAATTCGCAGTTTGTCTTTGCCGGATTTGGGATTGTTGCCCCGGAATATGGATGGAATGACTACGAAGGACTAGATATGACCGGAAAAACAGCCATCGTCATGGTAAATGATCCCGGCTATCAAAGTGGTGACAGTGAACTTTTTACCGGCAACGCCATGACCTATTATGGTCGATGGACTTACAAATATGAAGAAGCCGCCCGACAAGGCGCTGATGGTGTGATGATCATTCATGAGACCGAGGCTGCCAGCTACCCGTGGAGCACGGTAAAGAATAGCTGGAAAGGCGCAGAAATGGTCGTGGACCTGGAGCATAAGAATTTAAACAATTGCCGGATTCAAGGCTGGATTTCCAATGAAGCCGCCAGGGAACTCTTCGAATCGGCTGGATTAAGCTATGAAGATCTGACAGAAAAAGCCGGACAGAAAGGCTTTAAACCTGTTGAATTGGGCGCAACCTACTCCTATTCCATGACCAATGAAATGGAGTTTAACACCTCAAAAAATGTAATAGGAAAAATTACGGGCACCAAATATCCGGAGGAGACGATTATTTACACCGCACACTGGGATCATTTGGGAATCGGTGAAAAAGTTGATGGAGACTCCATCTACAATGGAGCGGTTGATAATGCTACCGGAGTAGCAGCGATCATGGAAATAGGAAGGGCATTTGCCCAGCTCGAAACAAAACCGGAGAGAAGCATCATCATCCTTGCCGTAACAGCCGAAGAGCAAGGATTGCTGGGGTCAAAATACTACTCTGAAAATCCCATTTATCCGCTTGACAAAACCGTTGCCAATCTCAATATCGATGCCATCATGGGGTATGGCAGGACAAAAGACATTACCGTGATCGGCTATGGACAATCTGAATTGGATGAAATAGTAAAAAGTGTAGCAGATCGATATAATTTGGAAGTAAACCCGGATCCTCACCCTGAAAAAGGCTATTTCTTCCGGTCAGATCATATCAATTTTGCTAAAATGGGTGTTCCGAGTTTTTATGGGAAACTGGGCAATCACAGTATAGCCCATGGATTGGAATGGGGCAAAGAACAGGAAAACCTGTACCGCCTGAATGATTACCACAATGCAACGGACAACTACGATCCGGAGATATTTGACTTAGGAGGAATTTTACAAGTCGGACAGGTGATGCTGGATGTTGGTTACGAGTTGAGCTTTGGAAGAACGTTTCCTGGTTGGAAAGAAGGAGCTAGTTTTAGCAGGTGAATGAATTAAGTGTTATTTTTAGTGGGAGCTAATCTTTTTCTATTTATCAGATTTATAAAAAAACAGCATGAACATCAAAAAGCGAAAGCCAATTAAAATTCATTCCTCATTTGACGAAATGCGGGAATATGGACAACAATATTCCCGAACATTGGATTCGGCTGGGTGCTTGGCTGAAATGCATAGATTGAACTGCAAAGTATTTGGTGAAAACTATGGAGAAAAGGTGTCCAAAACCGTCGAAATATATGTCGCCCTTCCGGAGGAAGACGTCAATCAATTTTATAGAAGGATAAACAAGGATATCTAATTGCGAAAGGAATCATTCAAATAGGCGATAACAACTTGGATATCTTCCTTTTTTAAATGGGGATAGCTTTCAAGAATTTTTGATTCAGACCAACCCGCCGCCAACCTCTCAAGAATAAATTCTACCGAAATCCTTGTGTCTTTTATGACGGGTTTGCCGAGAAGAACTTTTTTATCTGAAGTAATCCTTTCTTGCCAATTCATACTCCCAATTTACGAAATAAACTCTGATTGTGTTACTAAAGTTAAAAACCACAATTTGACTAGAAAAATAGAATCAAAATTTAAATGTCAAACAACCTTTCCTTATCCTTCTTTGACAGTCCATCAACTACCAATTGGTAAGAATCGTCAGTCCATTCGAAAATAAGCTGATCCTGTACCACATCATTCATCAAAATGGTGTTCCAGTGTTTTTTGTTCATGTGATAGCCTGGCTGTACAGCGGGGTATTTTTCCCTTAGCTCAATAGCCTTCTCAGGGACGCATTTCAAATTGACACTTTTGAATTCTTCCATGTTGGTGAGGGCAAACATTTTTCCCATCACTTTAAAAACCAACGTATCGGGGCCAAAAGGGGATTCTTCGGTCACACCGGGCTTTTGAATGCAGTAATTGCGAAATTCTTCAATATTCATGGATTAGAAAACGTGCCTGATCAACAATACGATTACGGCGATCAGAAATACGATGATAGAAATCCTGTTGATGCCATGCATGGCTTTGATGTTGAAATTTGTCTTGCGATTGGGGTCTTTTTTTCTAAAAAAATAAGTAAGCACTTCCCCAAACTGAAAATAATCACCAGCTCCGGGCATTTCGTTCTTTTTCTTGTCCTCTTCCATATGCTTCAATTTATTCCGGATCTCTCCAGTCTCCGTATTCTTTGATCAATTCTATTAATTCATCCAACGCCATTTCAGAGGGTATTCCTTTCTTCACCACCTCTTTTCCTTTGTACAAGGTAATTTTACCTCTTCCCGAACCCACATATCCATAATCGGCATCGGCCATTTCGCCAGGGCCATTCACAATGCAACCCATGATGCCTATTTTCACCCCTTTCAGATGGTCCGTTCGCTTGCGAATCATGGCAGTGGTTTCCTGCAAGTCAAATAGTGTCCTGCCACAAGATGGACAGGAAATGTACTCCGTTTTCGACATTCGGGTCCTTGCCGCCTGTAAAACCCCAAATGAGGTATCATTCAAAAACTTGATATCCTTAACCAACTCTTCCTTATTCGAATAGGAATAATTTTCTGTTGATAAAAATATTCCATCACCCAAACCATCGATCAGCAATCCTCCGATATCTGTAGCGCTGTAAAGCAAGGTTTTATCTGCGTTCTTTTCTTCATACGCTCTTTTTACTATAACCGTAACATCCAGTTTGTGTTCGATTAAATAAAAATAAAATCTTCTCAGCTCAGGAAGCGCATGATCATTGCTTGTATGAAGAATGAAAACGATGGTAGGATTTTTGGACACTTCGATTAACTCCTGACTCCAATCTTCGATAGAAACAGAAATAAAATTTAATTGAACGCTTTTGTCGGACGCAGAAATGAATTCGCTCAACCGAAACAATGGATAGCGATCGTGCCTGTCTTCCAGTGATTTCCACTGCTCAAAATTGACAATTTCTTTCAATCCGTTTGGCAGCATGAAAGGAATCGGCTTGGAACCTGAATAAACGAAATCCGTCCCCAGGTCATTCATGCCAAATTTATCCAACTCGGGCAAATAAATATGCCCTGTGCACTTCAAATCTTTGTATTCGATGTTTTCTATCTGGTGAATATCCGTAATGACCCTGGGCACATTTGATCCACCGATATTGAGTACTTCCCTGGTTACCCTTTTGGAATAAACAAACGGATCGATCGGTATTTCATGAACCTCGGGAATTTCCTTGTGGCCATTCCTTAAAGCATACCTTTCAACAAGTGTTTGCGCAACGGGAGCTTCGAATTCCGGCTCTTCCGTCAAAGAAACACGGACGGTATCTCCTAACCCATCTTCCAGCAATGTCCCGATACCAACAGCAGATTTAATCCGTCCATCTTCAGCCTCTCCAGCTTCAGTCACCCCCAAATGCAATGGATACGGTTGCAACCCTTCTTCGTCAAGCTTTTGAACTAACAAACGATATGCCTGAACCATCACCTGGGTATTACTGGCTTTCATGGAAAGGACAATGTCGTAGTAATTCAAGTCTTCACAAATCCGCAAAAACTCCAATGCTGATTCTACCATTCCAAGGGGAGTATCGCCGTATCGGCTTAAAATTCTGTCGGATAGGGAACCATGGTTTGTCCCAATACGCATGGCAGTTCCGTATTCCTTGCAGATCTTTACCAGGGGTGTAAATTTATTACGAATTCTTTCCAGCTCGGCTTCGTAGGCGACGTCTGTGTATTCTATTTCTTCAAATTTCTTTTTATCCGCATAGTTTCCAGGATTCACGCGAACTTTTTCAACGATCCTGGCAGCAACTTCAGCAGCGTTAGGAGTAAAATGGATATCGGCTACAAGGGGAGTATCGTAGCCCCTTTTTTTCAATTCATTTTTAATGTTTTCCAGGTTTTTGGCTTCATTGATGCTTGGAGCGGTAATCCTGACCAACTCACAACCTGCCTCGATCATCCGAATGGATTGCTTAACTGAACCCATTGTATCCATGGTATCAACTGTAGTCATCGACTGCACGCGGATGGGATTTTCTCCACCAATCCCAACATTTCCAATATTGACAACTCGTGTTTTTCTTCTAGAATACCTGGTCAGGCTATTGCAGTATCTCTTTATAGAGAGAATGCTTTCCATATTATCCATGTATGGTTAATTTGTTCAAAGTTAACTGAAAAGAATGAAATTTGTTCCTCATTGTCAAACACTTCACATTAATTTAACCGGTACCAACCTTTTAACGGAAAGTGATCAGACTTTTTCATTTCCCTGATGACCCTAAAATCTACAGGAATGATGGAATCGGAAGAAAACTGGTGATCGATCCTGATAAAGAACAAAAGACTGTTAAAGGTAAACCCAAACCCTGAGCCCACTTCTTCAAACGTATCGTTGGCCTTTTTCTTTAGTTTATAATAATTATTTCCATAAACCAATTCATTAAAATCGCAAGTTAAAATATAAGGATACGGACATTGCTCAATGTTTTTTATGATTTCATGAATCTCCACTGCTCGTTTTGAGGATGCCGAACCCAACTTCGTTACCGTCCTTTTTGAATTTTCGGAAAAGTGGTCTGGTTTTTTAAACTCACTGAGTTTGATTCCCATGGACTTCAAATGAAAATTGTAAATTCTGATGGTATCATCCTCCACTTTGATATCTGCATAAATACAATTATTCTGATTGTCTTTATTTAACAAAATAAGACCATTATTTACAATGGGGTATTTGGAAAATATTGCAAGTCCGTTGTCATTAGTTTCATTTTTAAAAGAATAGACATGTGAGTCGTATCCTCGTGTACTAAACTTTGGTGTATTATGGAATGCACTCCAATTCTCATTGGTGCTATATTCCTGGAAGCATTTTATTTCAGAATCATCATTTACTGCCCAGTTGATCATTGCAGTGTCTATCTTTCCATAGTCTCGTCTCTCACGGAAAAAATGGGCATTAAAACTCAAAACACTGAGGTCGGAATCCCTTATTTCATTCTTCTTAGGAAAATTATAAGTGTTGTCAATGAAATAATATCCTGCTAAAATCGAAGCAATCGGAAATACTGCCAGCTTCCTATATTTCTTCTTCAAGCCCAAATAAATGACAAAGATAAATTGAACAGATAAGAGAATGGGAATGAGGTAATTAAATAATCCAAAAGGCCAAAATACCGCCGGCGATATGAATACCGTCAGGTAGCTTATCAGGGTTAAAATACTCAGAAATATTATTATACTTCTGAACTTGAATTTTATCATTTCGGGAAGTTAGTGACCAGGGACAATGGTTCCGAAAACCATCGGAATGGCAAAATAAAAGAGAATACAGTTCTGATAAAAGTTCTCAGGAAATTAATTCCAGTTAATAACAAACTCTGTCAGATCATCTCCCTTTGCCAGGCTTTTGGTAATTTTCAATTGAAGTTCTTTGCACCCACAGATTGTCAATGCCCTTTCCATCCATCCGGCAATCCTGTGATCAAGCACTTCATTGGCCTCAGGAAATCGGGTCATGTGTAAAGTCATTCCTTTCGGCCGGTTCTCAACAACTTTGATAACTGCCTGGTCATAAAAGGATTCCATGATCTTTCCTGCTCTTGCCATCATAAATGCGGGTGTACTAATCAGGATAAATACTTTGTAAATGCCCGTCAAAGCTACCTTTGCACTATAATTTCCCGAATCCCAGGCGGCCTTTTTATTATTATAATCGTAAAACATCGTTCCGATTAGCTTAGTAGGCTCAATGACTCCGGCTTTGACTTCATACCACTCGGTAGCCATGATGCTGTTTTCATAAAGCCTTTTTGATTCCTCCGGCAACCGGTTTTTCCAGTCTTTGTATTTACCTTCGAAGTTGTCTTTTACAAATCGATCAATAGAAGTGAGAACTGTTCCTTTAACTTTCATTTATATTAAACCATTTATAGTTTAAAAAATAACATTTGAAATATAATTCAATTCCTTTATTCCCTGAAAATTTTTCGATGTAACCCATTGAAAGAACTACAAAACATGAATGTGATACTTTAACCTGAAAATCCGATATTTTTATGAGTGCCATCACAAAGAGGTTTATTGGAGGAAGCTCCACAGCGGCAAAAAGCTGTAGTCATGTTTGTCAGTTTGTGATTATTACCATCGCTATCTTTCCAATTTATCGTACCATGAATTAAAATTGGACCGTTTTTCATCAACTCAATTTCAACTTTATCGTCATGAAATCCACTTTCATTTTCCTCCAAAGTTGACAATGCACCAGATGGACATTTGGCTACCTGGCCTTTTATGGCCTGACCAGTCGCTCCAGACATATTTACCCAAGGACGATTTTGCGGATTGAATACCTCGGGAAGACCTTTAAAACAGTTTTGAGAATGGATGCAGAGATCGGGTTTCCAGACCACTGTCATATCACCTTTTTTATATTTTTTGGTTACGGATTTTTTCATGATGATTATGCTATCAATCAAATCAGGTTGTAACTGGCAATGAACTCCTTTTGTTCAGGAATAATCTTTTCCGGTAAACGATTGAAATACTTCAGGTTTTCACCCTGAAAGCTCCCTGATAATTTACCCTTTTCAGTTTTTACTTCAAACACATTGCTGACGGTATGAAAATACGGATTATCCTCTTCGTAAAAATCCATCACACCGATAATCGAAGACTCGATAATATCCAGATTTGTTTCTTCCTTTAGTATCCTCCGCATCGCCTGCAGTAGCGATTCTCCCCGCAAAACCGTGCCACCTGGGAAATGCCACATTCCTTTTCCCGGGTCAATTGTCCTTTCGATCAACAGGATCTCGCCCTTTTCATTCCTGACGATCATATCCACACACAAGCGGGGTACTTTGCTATAAACAAAGGTGTAATCTTCTCTTGAAAGCCTTTTAATCTCCATTGGGTTGTTTTGGTTTTTGTGAAAAATATTGCCTAAAAATATCGATCATATATGTCACAAAAAAGATAAACACAAATTACTAATTTAATTAGTATTTTTAGAACTGAAATACTAATTTTACTGGCAAGATGTATTTGAATTGTCACACATATTTCAGCATGAAGTACGGCACACTGAGCCCGGAAGAGTTGTGGAAAGAGTCCATGAAAAACAAGGTGAAAAAGCTCGTGCTTACCGACATCAATAATACATCGGGATACATCGATTTTTATCGGATTTGCCAGGAAAACAAAGAAGAACATGCTCTGGAGTTTGCTTTAGGGATTGAGTTCAGGGAAAATGACAAACTATTTTATATTGGAATTGCTCAGAATAATGAAGGCTTTGCTTCCCTCTGTGCCTATCTTTCCGATCACAATGCAAAAGAAGAACCCCTGCTTAGTCGCGCTCCTGAATTTACTAATATTTTTATCATTTATCCATGGGGAACCATTGCTCCCGAAGAGCTTCGCGATTATGAATACGTAGGTGTCCGGGCTCAGGAAGTGCCCCATATCAACCGGTCCGTCTATCGTGATCATACACATAAGCTGGTGATGTTGCACCCCGTAACTTTTAAAAATAAAGCGGGATACAATACCCATCGTCTATTGCGGGCCATCGACCAGAATACCCTCCTCAGCAAACTGGATCCAAACCTGCAGGCCCATCCTGGAGAGATGATGATGAGGGAAAGCGACCTTCTCTCCTACTACTGGCAATATCCGGAGATCATTACCAACACTAAATATTTGTTAGAGAATTGTGAAATAGATATCGAGCTCCACACACCAAAAAACAAAAAGGTCTTCGGAAAAAGCAATAAAGAAGACCACAAGGTATTGCGGCAAAAAGCCCTGGAAGGTTTCCGGAAGAGATATGAAAGCTACAATAGCTACGCGATGCAGCGCCTGATGAAAGAACTGGATGTCATTGCTGACCGGCAATTCGAATCGTATTTCCTCATCTCGCTGGATATCGTCGACTTCGCCCGTCATAAAAACTTCGCCTATGTGGGAAGGGGAAGCGGCGCCAATAGCATGGTAGCCTATTGCCTGGGGATCACAGAAGTGGATCCCATCGAGCTCGATCTCTATTTCGAACGATTCCTCAACCCGTATCGTAGCTCCCCGCCTGATTTCGACATCGACTTTTCATGGAAAGACCGGGACGAAGTAATCACGCATATTTTCAACCGGTACAAAACAAAGCACACCGCATTGCTCGCCACGTACAACACTTTCCAAAAACGATCAGTATTGCGCGAACTGGGTAAGGTGTTTGGCCTGCCAAAAAGTGAGATCGATAAAATCGTGGAGCAACCATTTGACATGCAAAACCGTGATGAGATCACCAGACTGATGTTTCGCTATGCAGATCGAATACATGATTTTCCGAACAATTTATCCATCCACGCGGGTGGCATCATCATCAGCGACAAGCCCATTTATCACTACACGGCAACGGAAATACCTCCCAAGGGCTTTCCCATCACCCATTTCGACATGTACGGCGCCGAGGATATCGGATTGCACAAATTTGACATCCTTAGTCAGCGAGGATTGGGCCATATCAAAGACGCTGTCGAGATCATTGAAAAAAACAAAGGTGTCAAAATAGACATCAGCCAAACCTCCATATTTAAGCAAGACCCCAGGTGCAACGGCCTCCTTTCGGAAGGTCGTGCCATGGGGTGCTTTTACATCGAATCACCTGCGATGAGGATGTTGCTGGGAAAGCTGAATTGCGACAACTACCTGACCCTGGTTGCCGCCAGTTCGATCATCCGGCCAGGAGTGGCCCGGTCGGGGATGATGCGCGAATACATCTACAACCACCACCACCCGGACAAGGTCAAATACATTCACCCTAAGATGGGCGAATTGATGAAAGAAACCTATGGAGTAATGGTTTACCAGGAAGATGTGATCAAAGTTGCTCATCATTTTGCAGGACTTGACCTTGCGGAGGCAGACATTCTCCGAAGGGGAATGTCGGGCAAATTCCGCTCACGACAGGAATTCAAACGGGTGGAAGACAAGTATTTTGAAAGCTGCAAGGAAAAAGGTTATCCCGACAAAATTGTCAAAGAGGTCTGGAGACAGATCGAGAGTTTTTCAGGTTATTCCTTTTCAAAAGCACATTCGGCCAGTTACGCGGTGGAAAGCTACCAGAGCCTCTACCTCAAAGCCTACCACCCCCTGGAATTTATGGTGGGCGTTATCAATAATTTTGGTGGCTTTTACCGGACGGAGTTTTACTTTCACGAGGCCCGGATGTCTGGTGCCAACATCGAAGCGCCTTGTATCAACCAAAGTCAATACTTGACGAGTATCGAAGATAAAGACATTTTCATGGGATTTATCCATCTGAAAAGCCTGGAAACCAAAATAGGTGAGCTGATTCCCAAAGAGCGTGAGCAAAACGGTTCGTATGAAGGATTGGAAGATTTTATTGCGCGAATACCTTTGGGGTTGGAACAGATCAATATCCTGATCAAGATCGGGGCATTCCGGTTTACAGGAATGCCCAAACGAGCGCTGCTATGGGATGCAAGATTGATTTACGGGCGAAAGAAGGATGTGCGCCACAGCAGGGATATGTTCGCTTCTCCGCTCAAAAAGTTTCCCGTTCCAAAGCTGGACGAAAAGCCATCTGAGGATGCGTTTGATGAGTTGGAATTACTGGGCTTTCCACTTTCTGATCCTTTCCTTTTGCTTGAAAATGATGATTATGGTGATACCCTCGCCCGACAACTTACGTCAAAGGTGAACAAAAAAGTAGATATCGTAGGATATCTCGTTACTACCAAAGACACCCATACGAAAGACCACAAAGCGATGCATTTTGGCACCTTTCTGGACAAAAACGGTGAAGTGTTTGACACCACTCACTTCCCTCCTGTGGCAAAAAGACACCCCTTCCGGGGAAAAGGATTTTACCGGATGAAGGGCAAGGTTGTGGAAGATTTCGGTTATCCCATGATCGAAGTAGACAGCATGGAAAAGCTACCCATGATCAGCCGGTTAACTTCGGAAATGCAATCGCCGAAAATTGCGTGAGCTATTCTTTGATAATCTTAAAATTCCAGAACAGCCCCTCGCTGCTAAGTTGTACAAGGTATGTACCTGCGGGAAGGTTTTGAATGTCCAGATCCTCGTCAATCGAACCAAATTCGTTAGTAGTCAGTTGACGATAAAATACAGACCTTCCCAGAAAATCCGAAATATTAACAGTCACACTGGAATGCGCTTTAAAGTTATAAGTGGAAACATACAATGTTTCGGTCGTTGGATTCGGAAAAACATAGAATCCAAACTCTTTCCCTTCATAATTCACTGATATTGGGCGAAAGACTTCGGTCGTCCCATCATAATCTGTTTGTGATAGTCGATAATAGGAAGTGCCGGAAAAAGGCTGTTCGTCGATGAACTCATAAAGCTGTGGCTGATTGGTGGTGCCATATCCTTGAACGGTCCCAACCTTCTGATAGTGAAAACCATCTCTTGATCGCTCGAGGGTGAAGTAGTCATTATTGAGCTCGGTGCCCGTTTTCCAGGAGAGGGTGATTTGGGAATCATTTGGTCGGGCTTTGAAGTAGATTAAGGTGACAGGTAAATTAGAAATTTCACCATCCTCATCAAATCCAGTATCAGTAAATCCACCTGGAGGCCAACTAACTGCAGGAGGAGAAGGACTAGGTTGACTAGTAATTATAGTATTTCCGCAAATGATTAATCGATCATTTGAACCTCCACCTCCATCAATAATCAAACCACCATCTTCAATAATTAATGTTTTTCCACAACTTAAATTAAGCTGATTGTCAAATACTATTGTTCCTCCATCTTCTACAATCACACTTGCATTTGTCCAGGTTTGGTTATTATTAATCGTGACAGTAATTCCTGATGGAATAACAACTTCAGAAGCATTATTTGGGCTAGTTGCGCCACCATTGCATGACCACTCTGCTCTACCACTTCCAGGGCCAGCATTCCAATTTCCAGATTTTGTTGCAGTACAGGTTTGTGCCTCACTTTTGATAGTCAAAAAAGTGAACAAGAGTAAGACTAATATTTTATTATCGGAACAACACCAATTCAAGTGAATGCTTTGCATTAATATTTTACGTATTCTAAGTTGACAACTTCTCAAATTCAATTCAGGACAAATCAATTTTTTTAAAACCAAAATTGCCTTTTTACCAGAAACAATTTTGGCTTTAAAATCATTTAAGCTTTTGGTAAATCTTGGAGGTTAGGGGTTTAAAGAGGCAAAGATAGTACTATTTTAAATTCACAGAGCAATCCTTAGGAAAAAGCATTTTTCCCAAAAAAATTCATAATGATCAAATGTCAAGTCACTATCACTCATACTCCTCTCTTTCAATCAAAGTCCCTCTGCGATCGTAAAAATTCCATGTACCGGTAAGCTCATCGGCTTTGTAGCTGCCATCTGACTCAAGCCGGCCATTGCTGTGGTAGTATTTCCAGTATCCTTCCTTTCGTCCATTTTCATAACTTCCCTCTGCCAACAATTCGCCTTTATCGGAATACAATTTTGTAGATCCCTCCAGAACTCCATTTTTATAGGTCTTGACTTCTGCAACAGCCCCATCTTCATAGTAGTCACGGACTACGCCCGTTCCATTCTTAAATCCTTCCTGCCTGATGGTATCGCCGTCCACCGTGTAAAAATCAGACACTTTAACCAGTTTACCCTCATTCCAGGTCTTTTCCTGTTTTAAGTTTCCGTCTTCATGAAAACTTCCCCACAATCCTTGCTCTTTTCCTTGCTCGTAGGTTCCGATGGTTTGCAATTGTCCATCATCATGATAGAAAAACCATTGGCCGGTTTCCAGGTCATTCTCAAAATTACCTTCTGCGATCATCATCCCTTTGTTGTTGAAATACTTCCAGTTACCCGTCTTTTCATCATTCTTGTATTCACCAAAACTATACACCTTGCCATTGGTATGATAATTATACCAAACTCCTGTCCTCAATCCTTCTTCATATTCCCCAATTACACTTTTATTTTTGTTCGGGTGGTATTCTATATAGGCGCTATCCATCAATCCATTTTTAAAGAAAATCTCCTTTTTTATAGTGGAGTATGGATAATAGTAGATCCATTTCCCCACAGGAACGCCATTTTTGTAGTAAGCTTCTGATTCCTCCTCTCCATCCGCGTAGTATTCTTTCCATTGTCCGGTTTTTTCACCAGCATCGTACGTACCTTTCGTTTTAAGTATTGCATGATCGTAATATTCCTCATACACACCATGCAACTGGTCATTTTTATAATTGGCCAACTTTATCAATGAACCCTCCTGCGAATATGATTTGAAACTCTCTGTCAATTCACCATCCTTATAATGTGCTTCACTCTCTATGGTGCCATTGGAATGATAGGTTTTCCAAAGTCCGGTTTTCTTTCCCATATCATAGGCTCCGTAAGTTTTCAGGTAACCATTTTCATGATATTCTTTCCAAAGTCCATCCTTTTCGTTGTTTTTAAAAGTTCCCTCCATGGCGAGCCTTTTGCCGGGATAATATTTCTTAAACAATCCATTGGCTTCACCCGATTGAAAGATTGTTTCTATATCTATGTGACCATTTGTATCATAAGCGATCCACATTCCGGATTTTTCCCCACCAACATATTCGCCTACCTGAATGAGCTGATTGTTTTGATTAAACGTCTTCCACATTCCTGTTTTCAAGCCAGTTTCATTCATCGTCCCGACGGATCGCAGCGTACTGTCCTGATTGTATTCAACGGTTTCCGTTTGAGAAAACGCAACTCCTGCAAAGCAGACAATGAAAAACTGAACCAAAAATAATTTCAATGACAATCGCATTCCTATTAAAATTTTAGTATTACAATTCAAAAGTGTTTGATTCTAAAGATAAAAATAATCTTAAATATGACTCGTCGTACCAGGGTCGGATACAAAATATTAGTTCAGGAAGGAAATGATCAGCTGCTAATTTTACAAACTGCTTAAAAGTTCTTCCTTCACCATTGCCATCCCAACTGAGGCTTTTTCTTTAATGTACCTGATGTTTTTACTGCTATAAACTTCAGGAAGATTAGGGTCAACGATATAAATGGGAGCATCTTGTTTCACATACTGAACAAGACCCGCAGCAGGGTAAACCTGAAGAGAGGTGCCTACCACCAAAAATATATCAGCGTTCATGGTCTCCTCCATGGCTATTTCCATCATGGGAACCATTTCGCCAAACCAAACAATATGGGGCCGCAACTGAAATCCCTTTTCACATTTATCACCAAGCTTTAGCTCCCACCCATCCAAATCGTAAACCAGGCTTTCATCACCCGTGCTCCGGCATTGGAACAGTTGACCATGTAGATGAATGACTTTTGAAGAACCGGCTTTTTCATGCAGATTGTCTACGTTTTGAGTGATGACAACAACATTGTATTCTTTCTCAAGTTCGGCGAGGGCAATATGAGCGGCATTTGGCTTTGCTGTCAGCGCCTGCTTTCTCCGTTCATTGTAAAAATTTAAGACCAGTTTAGGATTTTTTTTCCAGCCTTCGGGTGTGGCAACTTCCATGACATCGTATCCTTCCCACAAACCTCCGGAATCTCTGAAGGTTTTCAATCCGCTTTCAGCGCTTATCCCCGCTCCAGTAAGCACCGCGATCTTCTTCATCGATGATTTATTTCTTCTTTCTCTTTGATTTTTCCGGAGTCTTATCAGCCAATTCCTTGCACTCGGCAAAGGTTAATTCTGCAGGTGTTTTTCCTTTCGGAATTTTAACGTTCTTTTTGCCAAATTTTATATAGGGACCCCATCGACCATTCAGGACCTGCACATTCGGGTCTTCATCAAAGGTTTTGATCAATCTCTCATTATCGGCTTTTCTTTTAGCCTCTATAATTTCAATAGCCCGATCCTGTTCAATGTCGTGCGGATCGTCCTCCTTAGGTATGGAATAAAACTTATTATTATGTCGTAAATAGGGTCCGAATCTTCCTACATTAGCTTCAATTTCCAACCCTTCATATTCTCCAACGGTTCTTGGAAGCTTGAACAGTTCCAATGCTTCTTCAAGGGAAATGCTTTCGATAAACTGACCTTTCCTCATGCTGGCATATTTTGGCTTCTTGTCATCCTCGCCACTGCCAATCTGAACAACTGGTCCAAACCTTCCCATCCTTGCGAGTATCACTTCTCCGCTTGCAGGATCAACACCCAATTCCCTGGAGGCATTGATTTTGGATTTCTCCAATTGCTCAGTTTCCACCACTTCCGAATGAAACTTATTATAGAAACTGTCAATCATTTTATCCCACTCAATTTTTCCTTGTGCGATGTCATCAAATTCCTTTTCAACATTAGCAGTAAATGAAAAATCAATAACATTCGGAAAGTGATTAACCAGAAAGTCATTGACGATCATAGCCATATTAGTAGGGAACAGCTTATTTTTTTCCGTTCCGGTAATTTCTACCCTTTCGTGTTTGGCTATCTCATCATTCTGAAGGATTAACTCAAAATACTTTCTTTCTTTTCCTTCTCTGGATTCCTTTAGAACATAGTTTCTTTTTTGAATTGTCGTAATGGTTGGTGCATAGGTAGATGGCCTTCCAATTCCCATCTCTTCAAGTTTTTTTACAAGGCTGGCTTCTGTGTATCGTGCAGGCGGACGGGTAAACCCTTGTCTGGCCAAAATATTATTCAGATTCAAAACCTCACCAATCTCCAGCGGAGGAAGAATGGATTTATTTTCTTCCCCATTTTCATCATCATCGGTAGATTCTATGTAGACTTTCAAAAAGCCATCAAACTTGATAACTTCACCAGTTGCTACAAAATTCCTATCATTTGTAGAAATAGAGATTGTAGCAGTTGTCTTTTCAATTTTAGCATCAGCCATTTGAGAAGCAATCGCGCGCTTCCAGATCAATTCATATAATCGCTCCTCATTTCCTGATGCTCCTGCACTTTTATTAGCGAAATTTGTCGGACGAATAGCTTCATGCGCTTCCTGAGCAGATTTTGATTTTGTTTTATAACTTCTGATCTCAAGATAGTCCTGCCCATAAGAGCCAACAATTTCATTTTTAGCACCATCAACCGCTTCCGCAGAAAGGTTCACCGAGTCAGTTCTCATATAGGAAATATGTCCGGCTTCATATAGCTTCTGTGCCAAGGTCATGGTTTGCGAGACACTGAAACCCATTTTCCTGGAGGCCTCTTGCTGTAATGTAGAAGTTGTAAACGGTGGTGCTGGAGATTTTTTACCTGGCTTTTTCTCAAGGTTTGAAATAGTAAAAGCAGCCCCCTTACATTCTTCGAGAAATTTTTCTGCTTCTTCTAACGTTTCAAATCTTTCGGGTAAATCCGCCTTTAATTGCTTGCCTTTTTCGAGATCGAAAATGGCCGAAATCTTATAAAAGCTCTTCGTATCAAATTTTTCAATTTCCCGTTCCCGATCAACAACCAATCTCACAGCAACGGATTGAACCCTTCCAGCTGAAAGGCCAGTTTTGATTTTCTTCCAAAGAACAGGTGATATCTCAAACCCAACCAGTCGGTCTAAAACCCTTCTGGCCTGCTGAGCATTTACCAGATCCAAATCAATATTTCTCGGACTTTTAATAGCATTGAGAATGGCATTTTTGGTGATCTCATGAAAAACGATCCGCCGAATTCTCGCATCATCCAGGTCCAGCGCTTCTTTTAAATGCCAGGAAATAGCCTCACCCTCTCGGTCATCATCACTGGCCAGGTAAATCATTTCAGAATCCTTAACCAACTTTTTCAACTGGGAAATTACTTCCTTTTTCTCCTTTGGGATTTCGTATGTTGGCTTGTAGTTATTTTTAACATCAATGGCTTTATCATCTTTCGGTAAGTCCCGCACATGTCCATAGCTTGATGTAACCAAATATTCACTTCCCAAATAACTTTCTATCGTTTTTGCCTTGGCCGGTGATTCTACTATTACTAAATTTTTTGCCATTCCCTTTCTTTTTGAAAGTTCCAAATATCAAAAAAATTAAAGTTTAAAAGCAAGTTGTTTCCCTTTTATTCAAAAATTATTACCCTAATCATCACGGGGTTTGACATCAAAAAATTCTACATTTGTCGGTGCAATCGATTGTTTTTCTGTAAGTGATCCTCATTAATAATTAATCCTTATTGCTTTCCAAGTCTCTTTTTTAAGTTTATGAGCTAACTAAAATGGTAAAATATTATTATTCTTTAATTTGTTATTTAGAGAATCGAATACTGAATTTATTTGAACACTCCTTGTTTTAAAGCGATAATATGAAAAACACCCATCTGAAACATTTTTAAAAAAAACACTCTTTCTTTATCAATTATTTACAAAATCCATCAATTAATTCAATTCCATTGAATGAAAAATATTTAATTAAAAGATTTTTATAAATAAAAGAATTGTTATTTCTTTGCAGCATAACATCAACCCGTGCTAATTAATGTTAAACAGTCATATATTTGAGGGATTTTTATTAATAATTAAAATAAAACATACGTTTATTATATAATCTTGTCAAAAATAATTGATTTAGTCAGCTTTAATTAGTCATTTTGCCCAGCGATTGGCATGATTTTTAGAACTAATAAATTTGAATTAAGGCAGCCACAATGAGAGCAACGATAATAGGATTTGTTCTTCTGCAAATTATTGTATGGTCTATAGTATTTAGCGGGGAAGAAAACTTAGCGGGGAATTTCTATGAAGATCTTTCAGACACCTGGGAGGTTGTGAATGTTAATCAACAGGCTCAGGGGGAAGTAATGCTTCATTACCCTACTTTTAACAGGCTTACGTTAAATAGCAACGGAGATTTTCTGCGTGATAGAATAGATGGGTCTCAGGAAGAGGGTACGTGGAGAATAAATCGCGAAAACACACATTTAATCCTTGATACAGGAAAAAGATTAGAAAAATACGAAATTATACAAATGCCCGATCAGGCAAGCAATGTCTTTATAATAAAGGAACCGGCGAATAACAATTCGTCGCAAACAAACCAGGAAGTAAAACTTACCAGGCTTTAATTCATTTTTTAAACTTTAACTTTTTCGCATTTTCTTGTATGCATTGATCAATCCATTGGTTGATTCATCATGAGATTGTATTGCTTCATCATTACTGAGTTCTGGCAGTATTTTATTGGCCAGTTGTTTTCCAAGCTCAACGCCCCATTGATCAAAGCTGAAAATATTGAAAATCACTCCTTGTACAAATATCTTATGTTCGTACATAGCAATTAAACTTCCCAGTACTTTTGGAGTAAGTTTTTTGAATAAAATGGAATTTGTGGGCTTATTTCCTTTAAAAATTTTAAAATTTTTCAAAAAACCGATCTCTTTTTCCGATTTTTTTTGAGATTTTAGTTCAGCAACCACTTCTTCCTCCGACTTTCCATTCATCAGTGCTTCCGTTTGCGCAAAAAAGTTAGAAAGTAATTTCACATGGTGGTTTCCGATTGGATTGTGACTCATCGCAGGTGCCAAAAAATCACAGGGAATGAACTTAGTTCCCTGGTGAATAAGCTGGTAAAATGCATGCTGCCCATTTGTTCCGGGTTCACCCCATATAATGGGTCCTGTTTGATAATCAACCTCCTTGCTACCACGATCTACGTATTTTCCATTGCTTTCCATATTGCCCTGCTGAAAATAAGCTGCAAACCGATGTAGATATTGGTCATATGGAAGAATAGCTTCCGTCTCGGCATGAAAAAAATTATTATACCAAATGCCAATTAAAGCCAGGATCATCGGAATATTTTCTTCCGGTTTTGATGACTTAAAATGATGATCCATTTCATGGGCTCCTGTGAGTAACTCTACAAAATTGTCAAAACCGATTGTACATGCTATACTCAATCCAATAGCTGACCATAGAGAATACCTACCTCCTACCCAATCCCAAAACTCAAACATATTATTTGCATCAATACCAAACTTCTCAACTTCACCTTGATTGGTAGAAAGAGCTGCAAAATGGAGTCGAATGTTTGACTCACTTCCTCCATTTTTCAGGAACCATTCTCTGGCTGTATGCGCATTGGTCATCGTTTCCTGGGTGGTGAATGTTTTGGAAGCGATCAGGAATAAGGTGGTTTCCGGATTTACCTTTTTAAGCGTTTCCGCGATATGAGTACCGTCAACATTTGATACAAAATGAATAGAAATATTTTCCTTTTGATAGGGCTTAAGCGCTTCAGTGACCATCAAAGGTCCCAAATCTGACCCCCCAATTCCAATATTGACAATGTCTGTAATTGGCTTATTGGAGTACCCCATCCATTTTCCCGATGAAACTTTTTCGGAAAATGTCTTCATTTTATCCAGAACTGCATTAACATCGGGCATAACATCTTCACCATCTACCCTTATGGGTGTATTCGATCGGTTCCTTAATGCAACATGCAAAACTGCCCTGTTTTCCGTTTCGTTGATCTTCTCACCACTAAACATCTGATCAATAGCATCCTGCAATTTTACCTCTTTAGCAAGACTGAACAGCAATTCAAGTGTCTCGGAGGTAATAATGTTTTTGGAATAATCAATTAGAATATCGTTAAACCTGGTAGTAAACTTATCAAATCGACTACTATCCTTTTGAAATAAATCCTTCATATGGACACTTTTCATTTTCTGAAAATGGTCGGAAAGATCTTTCCAGGATTTTGTGTGAGTGGGGTTAATTTTATTTAGCATGTTTCAATATGTATTGGTAGATGAATGTGAAGCAAAAGTAAATAAATTGAGGAAAACTGATAATACGAAAGCCATTAATTGTGTTTGAAATTGATGGTCATGAGAACCATCTCTCCATTTTTGAAGTTTGCATCAAATGACATCTCCAGCTTATCCCATTTGACATCTTCTTTAGAGACAATTTTATTTCCCAGTATTTCATATATGATCTCCTCACTTTTCCCAGTTTTGGCCTGCAATTTTGGCAACCAGTAGCCAATATCCAGAGGTTCCTTGCTGAAAATCAAATATAGATGGTCTTCCGGTCCATCCCCGGTGACCTGGATAAAATGTTGTTCATCGGGAATGGAAATATTGTTTATAGGATAAATTAACGATGGGGTGATATTAGGCTTGTGCGGATAGAGCTGAACAAAATCATTTCCTTCTCCACTTCCAATGATATAAAAATACCCTTTTGATACATCATTGATCCGTATTCTGAAATTATCTCCTTCTTTAAACTTTCGATTAAGAACATATCTTCCATTCTCATGATATTTAAATGGCACCTCCCTGTATTCATCAATGACAACCTGAACAGTCCCCGTAAGATGATTGCCGGATTGATGCGAATCATCCTCAAGGACAACCTGATAGGCATATCTCACAAATTCACTGAAATCATCATATCTGATCCAGGTAAATCCGCCATTGCCCCATTTTCTCCCCCATGAATTCATCACTTCAAATGCACCTCCAAATTTCGAATCATGATAACCCACTACACACAGGGCATGCCCTGGAAAAATGGTATTCATCAACTCAATCGGACGCCAAAGATCATCAGCTTTTAAGAATGAAGGAGGACAATGCATGCCAACCACCACTGGAAATCCTTCAGACAATGACTTTTTTATCGAATTAATCTTATACCTATCATCCACATTTGTATCAAACAATCTACCGTAGTCTGATATTCTTTGATTTTTAGCGCTTACCAATAACTCATTAGGAAGTTCAGTTGGGCAAAACTCCAGGAAATTAACATACTTTACTGTGCCGGTATTTTTCATCTTCAATAAAAGATCATCCATTTTACTCCCCATCGTACATTTTTCATCCTCATTTGATCGAACCAACTGATATTGAAAAATAGGTGAAAACGCATTGCGTGTAATTGTATCAATACTCTTCCAATTGTTTCGCTTTGCCTCAAGGATCGTCCTGGCCCCCCAGGCAGTAGCCCAGGCAACAGAAGTATTTAATTGGATCTGGTTTCCAGGTTTGGGACAGTAGGGCTTTAATGAAGCGCTGTCCGGCAAGTCTTCAAAAGACCTCCTGGATTGAATGACGATGGAAGAGGAGTTGTTGTAGGATTCATCATCAAATATTAACCCTGTAAAATATTTTTGAGCAATCACCTGAAATGAAAAAAGCAGGCTGCAGAGTAAGCAATAAAAAAGTTTCATAGGTCCCCAATCAAAATCCCTTCAATATAAATGATATCTCAATGTTTGTAAAATAATTGTTGATGAAAGGCTTTAAAAAACGTTGCCAATTGCCGGTTCTAACCAGGTATTGGATTATTTGGGCATTTGGTATTGGAAAAATTAGTAATCGATATTCGGTGATCGATCAGTCAGTCCCAAATGTGTTACCGATTTACTGATCATCGAAAACAGATTAGTTTCTTTCGCCTTTGAGCTTTCTACTGAACTTGCAATAATTTAAATATACTTTTCCCGACAAATCTTTCTCTCATGAAGTTTGGGTATTAATTTAGCCCATCTATCTAACAAACTGTTTCTATGGATGATCTGTTGGCAGCCAGGTTTCAAATGGCTGTGTCTCTCGGATTTCATATCGTATTTGCCTGCATTGGAATGGTAATGCCCTTTCTCATGGCGACTTCCCATTTTCGGTGGTTGAAAACCGGAGAAGAAATCTATAAAGACCTGACAAAGAGCTGGTCAAAAGGTGTGGCCATCTTTTTTGCGGTTGGAGCAGTATCAGGAACGGTTCTATCGTTTGAGTTGGGCCTGCTCTGGCCAACCTTCATGGAACATGCCGGTCCTATCATTGGAATGCCCTTTTCCCTGGAAGGAACAGCCTTTTTTGTCGAGGCAATTGCCCTGGGATTTTTCCTGTATGGTTGGGGAAAGATTAATAAATGGATTCATTTTTGGATGGGTATTCTGGTAGGCGTTTCTGGAGTGGTTTCAGGGATTTTGGTCGTTGCTGCAAATGCGTGGATGAACAGCCCAACCGGATTTACATGGGTAGATGGCGCAGCACAAAATATTGACCCGGTCGCTGCGATGTTTAATGCAGCCTGGTTGTCCCAATCCATTCACATGACCATCGCGGCCTTTTTATCAACCAGCTTTGGAGTTGCCGGAGTGCATGCCTTTTTATTGATAAAAAATCCTGAAAATCCCTTCCACCAAAAAGCCATTCGGATTGCCATGATATTTGCATTCATCGCAGCAATTCTTCAACCAATTAGCGGAGATTTTTCTGCCAAAGATGTTGCACAAAGACAACCCGTGAAACTGGCAGCCATGGAAGCCCATTTTAAAACGGAAAAACCTGCTGACCTGATAGTTGGCGGAGTACCTAATGAAGAGACAGAGGAGGTGGATTTTGCTATTCACCTTCCCGGAATGCTCAGTTTTCTGGCTTTTGGAGATTTTGAATCGGAAGTAAAAGGTCTCGAAGATTTTCCAAAAGAAAATTGGCCACCGGTTTTGATCACTCATTTCGCTTTTCAGATTATGGTGGGAATTGGGATGCTATTATTACTAACGGGTCTCATCTATCTGTATTTCCGATGGAAAAAGCCACACCTGATCTTTAATAAGCGGTTTCTGGTTTTATTGGCCTGCTGTTCACCGCTTGGGTTTATTGCTGTAGAGGCAGGATGGGTCGTTACGGAAGTTGGTCGTCAACCATGGATTATCTATGAGATCATGAAAACCAGTGATGCAGTGAGCCCTATGCCAGGTTTAAAGTACTCTTTTATCCTTATTACTATCTGTTACCTTTTTCTGTCATTAATTGTCTACTGGCTTATGTCAAGGCAGATCAAAGCCCTAAAATATTAAGCCTATGTTGATATTTATCATCATTGTACTTGGTATCTCTCTTCTGCTTTACCTTATCTTAGGAGGCGCAGACTTTGGAGCTGGAATCCTGGAGCTGTTCTCTTCAAAAAAGGATTTCGGCAGATTAAAGAACCTGACCTACCAGGCTCTCGGTCCAATCTGGGAAGCCAACCACATTTGGATCATACTTGTGATCGTCATATTCTTTACGGGATTCCCAAAAATCTATTCCGTTTTTTCAACAGTTCTCCATATTCCACTTTTGTTGATGCTTTTTGGGATCATCGCCCGGGGAACTGCTTTTACCTTCCGCCATTACGATGCGATCATTGATAAATCCCAAAAGATCTACACAAGGGTATTTGCCTATTCCAGCTTTTTCACTCCATTTTTCCTGGGGGTATGTGCAGGTGCAGTGGCCTCCGGAAAAATTAATTTGGAAGGTCAGTCATTTTATGATGTCTTTGTTGCCGGATGGTTCAACCTGTTTTCTTTTTCTGTTGGCCTGTTCACGGCAGCTATTTGTGCTTTCCTTGCAGCGGTATATATGATCGGTGAAGCCGATGACGATTACCTGAGAGGCCGATTTGTAAGGAGGGCAAGGAACGCCAATATTGCTACTGTCCTTTCAGGTTTTTTGGTTTTGGTCATTGCAAAAGTCGATAAACTCGAATTATATGATAGTTTTTTTAACTGGATCAGCCTGATGCTTTTTATTCTGGCAACCATTGCATTGCCATTTTTATGGTTTTTCCTAAGGCACAAAAGAAGATGGCTTTCCAGACTCGTGGCAGCTTTTCAAGTATCAGCCATTATCATCGCCTGGATGAGTGCCCAATTCCCTAATATCATTCTTTTGGTCAATGGCGATCATATGACCTTTTACAATACCGCTGCACCGGAATCTACTTTGAAGGCGCTGACTTTTGCCTTGATTGCCGGAGTTTTAATAATTTTTCCTTTGTTAGCCTATCTATTCAAGAGTTTCAATAAAATCGAACTGGGAAAAAAATGAGTGTGGGATTACAAATAAAAAACATTACTGGCTTTATTTCTGAAGTTCTTCCTTTAACCTCTTCTCAATGATTGATTGATGAATACTATTGAAGGTGCTAAGCGTGATCTCGAATTGTATATCTTGAGGGTTTTCAGCTAAAACCTTTATAGTCGGCTTTTTCTTAAATGAAGCATATGCTGAGGTAAGAATAACCTCATTGATCTTTTCAATCATCTCCTCCTTTGATCCTTTTTTTTCAATTTTGAGCTTAATTTTTATATCTGATTGCGCCCGAACCTCCTTGTTTTCGAAAACCGGTCCCCGCAATTCCGAATAAGGCACATCTACTTCCTCTCCTTCACTCGTCTCCAGGATCATTCCTGTTGAACCGATACTTTTTACCTTTCCGGAATATTTTTTGAATGTATAAAATTTACCCTTTTGCGGATAATGCTGGATTCTGAAAATAGCGCCGGCAAACAGATCATTGACAAAATAATAAGCGACGAGAAGAACAAAAATGAATACGGCTGCAAGAAACAGGTAGGTGAAATAGGATTTGAATTGAAACAATCTTTCCAGTGACCAGAATATAAATGCCGACCACATGATCAATTCAAATATACTCACGGAAGTCAATATGACTTTGTAGTAGCGTTTTTCTGAGGAAATCTTGCTTACTGCGAGCTTAATTCCCTTGAAACAAGCAAACAATAAGACACCTACCAAAATAACTACGATGTATTTCATAGCCAGTCCTTTAGCTTAAATGATTTGATGAGAAACGGCTCAACGAAAGGATTAAGATAATATACAGAATTAGAACGCTCTTTGATCAATCCACTTCTAGATAACGAAAGCATCAAATCACCCAGCTTGCCCGGTTCCAATTCCATTATCCTCATAAGCTGATCGAAAGACAATCTCTTGTGAATGATCAACTGTAAAAGGACAACATTCCAATCATCCGGAATTTCGTCCAGAGCCTTGATAGATGGCGCATCAGGAGCTGTAATTGTAACTTCCCTGGTTGTTACTTTTCTGATATTAGCCAACCAGGCATTTAACGCTACTCCCGGATTCCCTTCAGAATAATCAAAATAATCATTGAACAAACCAGCTAATTTTATTTCTGATAAATGATTTTCATTTTTCTTATTCAAAAGAAACTCCATTCCACTTGACCGGTGTCGTGATATGATTAATTCCATTAACTCTTCTGACTCAAACGGATGGCATTTTATAACACCAATAAACAGTTTTTCTATGTTGTAAATCTTATTGATCAACTCATAAGCAAATGGATTCATGTTAAACATAAACAAACACTTGTAAGAATATTCATTGACCACCCACTCAATCATCTTAATGATTGCCAGTCCATCATTTGTTCGCTCCCACCACAATTCCAGGTCATGAAAAACCATCACACTTTTGGGAGGAATGGCATTCATGATATCATTGATGCTTCCACTGTGCTCGGTTGATTTCTGCACCTCCCTTACAAAATCGTTTTCTACAACCGACCCTGCCTGCGAAGGAAAAACATGATAAACAGTATGATTCAGTAGATTTTTTTTGGTCATTCTAAGGCAAAGAGACGTTTTACCGGAATTTCTCTCGCCTAATACCATAATCCCTCCCTGAATCCCACTTTGATACCTCTCAATCGCTTTTTTTATCAACTCTTCATCATGAGGCCTTTTTATCCAGAAATTCTCACCAATGTTAGAACGCCCACTAAACAAATTCTGATAGTAATGAGGAAGCTTATCAAGAATGGTATAGTCAGGAGAAACTTCGTCAATAATATCAAGGATCTTTTCATTGACTGACTTGCTTCGGTTTTCCTCAGCAAGCTTCTGGGCCAGCAGGATGCCCTGACTTTTACTGTACATCAGCCTTACAATAGTCTCTTTAAAAAGATTTCTCGTTTTGTCAGTCAAAGCTCCAAACCTGCTGATGACCTTTTTGCTTTGATATCCTCTTAGTAAGTAAGATAGTTCCTTGGCTCGCTCAGGCATTTTATAGGGCGAAATCGAAGAAAAAAGTTCTTCCAGTAATTCATCATTTGAATCAATGGTTTGCCTGATCAATTCCCGAACACGTTCTTCCTCCTGCTCGATCTGCTCAGTAGTGTTTTGAATAATTGATTGAGTGGATGCGTGGACATCTTCAGTCTCCTCGTTAATATTATCCAGATTAAATCGCGTCAAGCGAATAAGATCATTGGTATTGAATACAAGATTTTTTACTGTCTCGGAAGATTTTCTCAACGTCTCGGTCATTGGCCCCAAGTATTGCGATTCAAGGAAATGATCGACTATCCTGTTTACCGGAATATCTACAATTTCCGTTGACTCCTGTCTGGCTGAAACATCATCTACTTTCGTATGATTGACATGGATTTTTTCAGGGAGTTCAGAGGCGATTTTCAAAAGTTTCTTCCCACGCTCATCAAAATCGTGAACCAGGAATTCTCCATTTCCTGACAATTTTTGGAGCTTATTTTCTTTTTTGTCGTTACCTGTTTTGGCGTATTTCTGAAGATAGGCCTTTATTTCATTCATCGGCTTCAAAAACCTCAATTCGCCTTCGTGTATTACTTTTTGATTGAACGATTCGGTCTCGTGATAAACCCTGTCCCTGAATGAAAACAATATCAGCTCAAGGTAATTTTTATTGATCAAAAGCTTAACATTTTCAGCCCATTCGCCGGAATAGTTTTCATTTTCCTCTCTGATGTTCTGATAAAATTTTCTTCCGTGGCGAACTCTTTTTACAATCTGATTAATGTTGATCTTGCTCAGTTCATTATTAAAATATTGAACGTTCTTCCTAAACTCCAGAAATAACCGGTTTTTATACAACCTCTCCATTTTCTGTTGATCCTGGAGAAGCTGATCTAATTTGAGTTGAATCAGGTCCACCGACCCTTCTACGCTTTGAATAGTAAAAGCGGTGTCGTTGAATTCTTTTTCAATTTTATCGAATTGATCTTCAATGGTCGCCAAAAGCGATTGTACCTGGTTGTAATAAAATGAAGTGGAAGTAGAAAACTGATCCAGCAGGGAATGGATAAAATGATACCTGGTATCGCGAAGAAAGTATTGCGCCGCCTCGCGATAATTGATATATCCCGGCACCATGGTTCCCGCAAATGGATGTGCTATACGACGTTTTATCTTCCACCATCGAATATTTCCCGGCTCGCCTTTCTTTAATTTAAGGTCCTCTTTGTAGTATTTTATTTTAAGAGATTTCGGATACCGGGCAATGTTCTTATCAAGTTGGTTCAAATACCAGCCAATACCTGAATTGAGAATTTCCTGTTGCTCATCAATTTTAGATTCCAGTAGATTTTCATAGTTAACCTTTGCCCTGTAGTAGAATTCACTTCTGGCCTTATCAACTAGCTTCCTGGATTTTTGAAGTTCTTCTTTATTAGGTTGAATGCGCTCCAGGTTTCCGGTAATGGACCTTACCATATCCGACAGTTCCTCATTAACCTGGTCATTGATATCAAAAAAGTTAACAAAGACTTTATTGTAGAATAGTTCAAGTTGTTTTTTTTCGTGTGTCTCGATCTTTCTGATGTCCTCTGCAATTTCAGGATACTTTGAATATTGAATATCCGGTAAAGTCAGGACTTGTTCCTGTTCTTCTTCCTCTTCCTTACCGGAATGAGTCAAATTAAGGTCATACTCATCAAACATGGAAGATGCGTTAATGAACAGGGTTGTCCTTAACTTTTCTGCCATGCCCGAGATGGAGTCGTAGCTTTTTTCCAGATCATCATAATCCTCATCGGTAATTTCGATCATCGTCAGGTCTGTAAGATCTGACTCCTGTTCGATAATTTCATGATCCTGAAGCTTATCAATTCCATTGTTGACTACCTTTATTTGTATATCAACCCTGAACTGACTGACAATTCGCTCCAGTGATTTGTAAATCCTTTCCTCCTGTGGATTATCCTGATTGATCACCAACAACCTGATCCGGGCATCCTTCCAAAAGCCAGATGATGTAACGTGCCTCAGTAAATTCACTGCCAAAGAAAGGTTTTTACCCTTCCCGCCCCACCATACATCAATAGACCTGTTTTCGCCGAATTTACGTTCCCGGTTATAATTCAGGAAGAGTGAATTATAATCATTCCTATGAAAGCCTTTTATGAGATTGATGAACTCCTTGCGGTTCTTTCGTTTCTTGCTCCAACCCATTAAAATAGTATTGGGCTCTACACCTGAGAAACCGTAAATACGGGAAATATCTTCCATCCCTTCATAAATATCCCGGCATTCATGCTTGTGGTGAAAATACTTTTTGTCTTCATCAACCTCCGAAATATCAGTAGTTGATTTAATCAAAAGCGGTTTTTCAGACTTGACCAATTCAAATGAGGACAGCATTCCCAACCGACCAATTATCGCCATTCCCAGCTCTGTCAGGTGTGGGCGGTCCGTTTCGCTTCCGCTAAACAGGATAATATTAGGTCTCCAGTTTCTTGCCTCCAGCTTTTCATGATTTAGTCTCTCTAATCCTGATTTTACCAAAGACGACCAAACTCCACTCCAGGCATCACCTGACTGAAGGGTGAGCTCCTGCCTTTTTAAGAAAAGAAATAGCAATCCTAAAATGATGGTAGCGCCAAGCATAGCTCCAAAGTCCAGCTGAATCATGACGATAAAACAAGCCGCAGCACCCAAAAGACTCACCCATTGAGGAACCTTGAAACTCGGCCGGAAATCGGCGCTGGTCCACGCTTCAAATGCGCAACTTAAATTGAGAAAGCCATATGTAGTGATAAAAAATATCGAAACTATTCTGGCTATCACATCCAATTCTCCAACCAGTATACCAGCCTCCGCAATGATAAAAGTCAAAATCAAAGCATTTCTGGGCTCATTGGTATCACCATACCCCTTTCCAAAGACCTTTGGAGTAATTTTATCAACTGCGGTCGCCTGTAAAATCCTAGGCGCTCCCAATATACTTCCCAAAGCACTTGAAATAGTCGCGCCCCAAATCCCCGCCACTACTAACTCTTTAATCCAGGAAATATTCAACAAAACATTCGGATCATCCCTTAGCATTTTTCCATCAACAGTAGAGGAAAAAAAGAAAGCTAGTAAGATATAAACCACGAAACCCACAACTATGGCCAAAATTGATCCTCTGGGTATTGATTTTTTGGGATCCTCCAAATCACCTGACATGGATACACCTGCTTCAAAACCCGTAACAGCAGGGAAAAAAATCCCAAACAAAACCATAAGGGGTACGGCAGATGTAGGATTTGTCAACAATGGTTCTGCCGGTGTATAATCATGCTTCCCAAATACAATGGAAATTAAGGAAAGGATAATGGCTGCCATGATGAAATATTGCATACGCAGTGCGAGTGACGTGCTGATAAAAGTAATCGTCGTCACCAACAATAAAACTACCGTACCGGTAATCCTAATGGTATTTATATTGTTTTCGAATTCAAAAAAATTTAGAAAGCTCTCCGAAAAACCAATAAGGTATAAACTTACACTAAAAGACAGCCCTACAAATAGAGCTAATCCCAGCGTGCCACCAATAGGCAAACCCAGACTTCTGGAAATCATGTAATAGGTGCCACCAGCTTTTACTTTTTTGTCTGTAGCAATAGATGATACACTAAGCCCGGTAGTAGCAGAAATAATATGTGCAATCAGGATAATGCCAATGGTATAGATCAAACCAGCCTCACCAACAATGTTTGGCAACCTCAGATACATGATGACACCGAGAATGGTAAGGATGGATGGTGTAAATACGCCACCAAAAGTTCCAAACTTTTTGGTTCTGCCCATTTTTTGCGATTAAATAGTAATTAAGGTTTAAAATTAAAAAGTAATGACACTTTACAAATAATTGTTCAATTTAAATGTAATTGACTTGAATTATATATTTTTGATCATAAACTAAGCGAATATGATACTTGAGAACCCATACATAGAAGTCATAGCTGTATGTGTCATCATCATAATATCTTATTTTTTCAATCTGTTTGCCAAAAAGACCAATGTGCCCAGTGTTTTAATGCTCATCTTTCTTGGTATAGGCATTAACTACTTTCTTAAAACAATTGATTTCCAGTTAAATATTGACCTTCAGGGGATGCTGAATTTATTGGGGATTATAGGATTGATCATGATCGTGCTAGAGGCTGCATTGGATCTCAAGCTGACAAAAGAAAAACAACCACTCATCCTCAAATCTTTTTTCATCGCCTTTCTGGGATTGTTTGCATGTGCATTTTCCATTGCCTGGATTTTGAATGAATATGTAATAGGAAATTTTTTTCAGGCTTTTATTTATGCCATTCCACTCTCAATTATGAGCAGTGCCATCATCATTCCCAGCGTGGTTAACCTGGTGGACAGCAAAAAAGAATTTATGATCTACGAAGGAACATTTTCTGACATCCTTGGGATTATGCTCTTTTATTTCGTTATGGAAAATGAAAATTCTAAAGTTGTTGAGATTACAGGAAATGTGTCTCTGAATATCGGTGTGACCATCTTACTTTCCTTCCTGGTTAGCTATATACTTGTTTATATTTTGCAAAGTATTGATCAGAAGGTGAAGCTGTTTTTGCTGATTGCCGTACTGGTTTTATTGTATTCCGTCGGAAAGTTGTTTCATCTTTCATCGCTAATTGTCATTCTAATCTTTGGTCTCATTCTCAATAATTATAAAATTTTCTTTTTCGGTAAAATGAGAAAAATGGTCAATAAGATCAAGCTTGCTCATGTTCTGGACGATTTTCATGTAGTGACCATGGAATCTGCATTTGTCGTCAGAACGTTCTTTTTCATCATTTTTGGAATGACGCTGGATTTGAACTCGCTGATCGATCTGAATACTGCATTAATTAGCGGCGGCATTATCCTGGTGATCTATGTGATCAGATATATACTATTCAAGGCATTCCAGATCAAAAGTATATTTCCTGAAGTTTTAATCGCTCCCAGAGGTTTGATCACCGTTCTATTATTTTTTGGCATTCCGCAGGCCTATCAATTTGAAGGCTTCAACACAGGAATATTATTGTACATCATTTTACTAACCAGCATTATCATGACCTTTTCCATGTTGGCAAAAGGAGATGAATCCGAATATGTGGCTGAGCTCACATTTGAAGATTGGGATGACCTGGACAAAGAGATCAAAGAATTGGAAAATAAATCCGAAGAGACAAAGGTCAGTTAAATGCCGCTAAGATCTCCTTCAGGAAAAGATTAAAATCAAATGTATCCTCAGGAGAAACCCCCAATCGTACAATAACAAGATCCATGGAGGGAATAATAAAAACCCGTTGTCCGTGAAAACCCTGACACAAGAACATATCTCTTGGTGCTGTTGCGTAAACACCCGAGTCATTAATCCAAAAATGGGCTCCATATTGACCGTTAGAATCAGGGACACTTGTTGAAGTATATTTTACCCATCCTTCCGGTAATATTCTCTCCCCGTTCCACATGCCATCATGTAAATACAGCAAACCAAATCTGGCCCAGTCCCTTGGTGTCGCGTATCCGTACGATGACCCTACAAACAACCCCTTATTATCTGTTTCAATGATTGTACTGGTCATTCCTATTTTTTGAAAAAGATTTTCATATGGATATCTCCAGTATGCTTCATCATTTGAAAAAGTATTTCTAATGATTTTTTGCAGGATGTTGGAAGTTCCCGAAGAATATACCCACCTTTCACCCGGCTGAAACTCCAATGGCCGATTGATTGCATAGCCTGCCTTGTCAGTTTTTTGATACAGCATAATCGTAGCATCGGATTGGTCGCCATAGGCCTCATTCCACTTTAGTCCGCTACTCATATGCAGCAAATCATTTATAGAAATTTTATTTCGATCATCATTTTTCCATTCTTCTAACAGATTCGACTTTTTAATTTCCAGTTTATTTTCCTTTACCAATAACCCGATCATGGCATTTGTCATGCTTTTTGTCATGGACCAGCCAAGCTGCCTGGTATTTTCATCAAATCCTTCAGCATATTTTTCAGCAACTATATGGTCTTTGTAATTTACCAGAACTACCCGTGTGTTTTTGGTTTCTTCACCTTCAAAATCAAAGGCATTGTCAACAGCTACATTTAATTTTTCATAGTCTATCGACTCAAAAACGGTATCTTTTACTTCATCACCAACCGGCCAGACACCTGTATTTTGCCTGAAGGACGGAAGGTTGAAAGCAGGATTTTCTTTTGAGCTATCCGAGTCAAAGACAAGCGAACATCCAAGTCCTTGACGATAGACGGCCTTCCTTTTTGCCATTCCAAAAACAGTACTGTAAGCTGCTTTTTCTTCAGGAACTACCCAGGCCTTTGCATACTTTACAAATGAGAATTTTATATCTTTCAATATTACCGATTCCGGTGTTCGGTTGGCAACAAACACACAGGAGCACATACTTTTAGCCGCATATCCTGTGATAATTCTTAATCGCGAAGGCAAAAAAACAATTGCAGCCACAACTATGACCAACGAAATAATTAATAGGATATAAGTGATTTTCATTTTCGGCTAGATGAGTTTGAAGAGAATATCTTTTAAAAACATGATTGCTAAATTTTCACTTTACTATTTAGCCAATCTTTTTGTAACTCCAGTTGTTCTTTAGTCAATTGGATACCTTTTTTTGACAGGTCAACTATCAAATAAATCCGAAGCGGTTTTACAACTGTAATTGTTTCAATCTCTTCCCCAAAATGTTTGAATCTGATCTTTATCGCGTTTCCGATCGAAAGGTTGCCAAAGTACTCATTTAGTTCCTCTACGGTTTCAAATGTCCGGTTGTTCATGCTAATGATTTCATCTCCCCTGTTCAATCCTGCAACGTAGAATGTTGTTTTCTCCAATGGAGTCGATTGATAAATCAATTTATCATCCACTATTTCAAATCTGGCATTGAAAAGATCCGATTTGGCTGTGTCCATAATTTTAAACCCAAATCCTGCTTTCTGAAGCAGCGCATCAAACTTTGGAATATCCGTCCCATAGATATGCTTATCAAAGAAAGAAGTTGCAAAGACTTCGTCGCCTGTTAGTTGTGCCAGTGCTTTTTCCAGATCCGAATTGGTATAGGGTGTTTCCTTTTTGCCATATATTTTCCACAGCAAATTCATGTATTTATCAAGTGTGATGTCCTCAAACTGGGTTCTTAACTCCAGATCAAGTGCTAATCCAATCATAGCACCGTAATTGTAATAGGATGTGAAAATATTATGGAAGTTAGATTGGTCTATGAAGCTTGAAGCATCAGTAAAAGGTGCCATTTCACTCATTTCTACCGGAGAGAACTTGCCTGTCCCCGGCGAGTTCAGGACATAATTCAACATTCCTGATAAAGAATTTAAAAAACGGGTGGTATCGTACACCCCTGCCCTGAAAAGGGTGAGCGGACCAAAATAATTAGTAAATCCTTCGGCAAACCATAGTTCTGGGCAAACATTTGGTTTGGTGAAATCAAACGGTTCAATACTTTGAGGGCGCAGTCGCTCTACATTCCAGCAATGGAAAAATTCATGCGAAATGGTTCCCATTCGATCTATCTCACTTCCCGGAAGTGTATGGGATGATGTAACCATGGTAGAATTTCTATGTTCCATTCCATCTCCGCGATATGCCGGGGAATAACTGCACAGAAAAGAAAATTCACCAAAATCAAAATCCGGTAATTCGCCAAAAATCGCTCGCTGCTCCTCAACAACTTTTTGGGTCATCCCTACAAAAAGATCTTCTGAAACATCATCCGTATCCGGATTAAAAATCACTTTGATTGTTTTTTCCCTGTTTCCATCTTTTATGGAAAATTCCCTTGAATCATAATTTGCCAGAATAGTGGGACTATCGAGGAAATAATCCAGATCTGGAGCAAAGTAGGTGTTTTCTGAAAGTTGTTTTAGCTGAGTAGCCACCTGCCACTTTTTATTGGGGTGATATTCAAAATCTATCTTAATCGGCTTATCTTCCATTCCCCTGATCCATAAAAAAGCAGATGGCATGTTGAAGTGCGCAAATTGACGATCTACCCCCGAGTATGTTCCGTCGGGATAATTGGCAAATAGCGTATAATTCAGTTTGAGATATCCTTTTATTGGCTCGACCACCCATTCATTTGGTTCTATTCGCTGAATCGTTAAAGGTTTATCTTCAACAGAATAGGCAGCTAGCCCATAAACGTTTTTGGCAAAAAAATGATTAGCATACCTTCCAGGCGAAGAATTACTCATAACAATATGAATCGGCTGCCGGGGAAAATCGAGAAGCAGCAAACTTATTTCACACTCGTGATGTTCAGCATTCGGAAAAGTGACTGTATAACGAAGAGAATCCTGTGCTAAAGAATTGCCACAAACAAACACACCAAAAAACAAAAGGAAGCACTTAAAGTAATGATTTAGCATATGTACAAATGAAAGTTTCTGACGATAGAATTTGGCCATAAAATAAAGAAACTTTCATTTGCTTTCAGACCAAATGCAGTTTTTTAATTCTGATAAAGAATAATTCGTCTACTAATTGCTCTCATTCATCTAAATTCGTTTCAAAATCATTTCATAATATGCTCTTTCCTTACCTGATCATTCACTCGATTTTTTAATCACGCATATCCCGGGAATTAGTATGACATTTACATCGACAATTAAATAAAAAGAGAGAAAGTTATATGAGACGATTTAATTTTTTAAACCTGATTTTTGCAATCTTTTTCCTCACCACCTTCATTTCGTCATGTAGCGAAGATGAGGTGGAATTTAATACCCAGGAAAGCAATACATATGAATCGGAAGAAAACCTGGAAGCAGTTTTCGACTTGGTCAGCAGCATTACCAACGAAGGTATGATCCAGGTAGAAAGTAATGATGAAATGGGAAGGATCGCCCAGAGCAGTGGAATCCTTACCATGGCAACTGTGACATTTAGCGGTGACAAGGAATCGGGAAGAGTAGAAATCGATTTCGGAACTACTGGTGTTACCGGTCCTGATGGAAGGACGTGGAAAGGCGTGGTAGTTTTAGAGTATGATGGTAGGAGATACATTCCGGGATCTGTTGTTTACACCGTTTTCGAAGATTTTTACATTGATGAATACAAAATCGAAGGCAGCAGGGTTTCCACCAACATTACTGAGAATATTAATCAGCCTAAATTTCAGGTTGTTGTAACAAATGGAAAACTAACATGGCCGGGAGAAGAAGGATTAGTTGCTACGTGGAGTTGCAATCGAACTCACACATGGACAATTAACCAGGATTTCAGCTTTTCATTATCGATCCAGGGAACGGCAAATGGTGTAAATACGCTTGGTCAGGAATACAGTACGTTAATTTATGAGATCGACCCTTTGATCTTAAAAAGTGAATGCATTTCATCAAGCGCATTCATTCCTGTTCAGGGAAGTAAAACAATTTCCTCGGTAGAGGATCTTCAGATTGATGTCTATTACGGAGCAGGCACCTGTGACAGAACGGTTATGATCAAGATTGGGAAACAAACCAAGGAAGTCCATTTTTAACCAAATTCCTCATTATTTATATATACAAAGAGGTGGCCAAACAGCCACCTTTTTTAATTTCGACCAAAATTGTGAAAAGATTTGAAATGAAAAGTTGTTTGATGACAAACCCGTTATCGTCCCATCCATCCTCCATCTACCAGAACAATAGATCCGGAAACATAATTAGATGTTGCTGAAGAGAGAAAGACGACTACTCCTTTAAAATCATCCGGTTCACCCCATCTACCAGCGGGTATCCGTTCGAGAATAGCTTTATTGCGCTTAGGATCGGCAATGAGCGCTGCAGTATTGGCGGTTTTTATATATCCCGGGGCAATAGCATTTACCTGTACGCCTTTTGAAGCCCATTCATTTGACAATGCCATAACCAACCTGCCGATACCACCTTTGGCAGCAGCATATGCCGGAATGGTGATACCGCCTTGAAAAGTTAAGAGCGAAGCAGTAAAAACTATTTTACCACTACCCCTTTTGATCATGTCTCTACCAAATTCCCTTGCCAGAATAAACTGTGCGGTTAGGTTGACATTGATCACTGTATCCCAATATTCATCCGGAAATTCAGCTGCAGGTTTTCTTAGCTGAGTGCCAGCATTATTAATAAGGATATCAGGTAAGCGATGTTCCGATTTTACTTTTTTGATGAATACATTCAGGGCTGTTCGATCACCAAAATCACATTGATAGGAGTAGAATTTTCTCCCGATGGATGTCACAGACTTTTCAATTTCTGATCCTTCTGGTTCGAGTGATGCTGAAACTCCAATAATATCTGCTCCGGCTTCAGCCAAAGCTTCTGCCATAGCAAACCCAATTCCCTTTTTACAGCCAGTGACAAGGGCTAATTTCCCGTCTAATTTAAACTGATCAAGAACCATTAAATTATTTAAAAATCAGTCATGACATAATCAACCAATTACATGATTTAGGTTAAATATCTCCTGATCGATCATGTCAGAACTAAGATTCGATTATAAAAATTCATTCAACGGAACACCATCCATATCAGTAAATGCTTTATTTTCACCAGCCATTCCCCAAACGAATTTATAATTTGCTGTTCCCGCACCTGCATGAATGGACCATGGAGGAGATACTACTGCCTCTTCATTTTTCATAGCTATATGCCGGGTTTGTTGAGGTTGCCCCATGAAATGCACAACGATCTGGTTGTCAGGTATTTCGAAATAGTAATACACCTCCATTCGTCGTTCATGGGTATGAGGAGGAAATGTATTCCAAATACTTCCTTTTTTTAATTCTGTATATCCCATTACCAGCTGGCAGCTTTGAATTCCATCTTCATGGATAAACTGATATATTGTCCTTTCATTGCACAATTCTGCGGAACCAAGCTGTACCTGATTCACTTCATCTTTTGTTGCTTTCTTGGTTGGATATTCTTTGTGAGCCGGGCAGGAATTGATGTAAAACCTTGCTTCTTTGGATGAGTCAAGGCTTTCAAATGAAATGTCTTTTTTTCCCTTTCCTACATAGATCATATCCAAATAGTCAAGTTGAAATTCCTCACCATCTACCTTTACTTTTCCTTTTCCTCCGCAGTTGATAACACCCAATTCCCTTCTTTCCAAGAAGAAATCAGACTTCAGTTCATCGTATGTTCCTAATTTCAGAGATTTGGTTTTCGGGACAACTCCTCCGTAGATATATCGATCATAATGGGTATAAACAAGTGTGATCTTATCATTTGACATGATGTTTTCGCTGTGGAATTCCTTACGGATCCTTTCTGTGTCGTATGACTTAACATCCTGCGGATGGACTGCATGTTTTATTTCCATAAATATTGATTATTGTTCATTAAAGATTGAAAACTTTTGAAGATTGAATCTATCAAATCAATTCCACACCATAAAATCATTAAGAGGTTTTATTGCCCTCATAGTGATTTTTAATGTTTTGAAAGTTTTTGAATTGCGTAGCAACCTACTTGTCGAGTTCGATACTTGCTAAAATAAATGGCCCTGTAGCTTTTGGGTCGTTATTTCTCTTTGGTTCGGAAATATAATATTCAAAAGAACCGTCCCGGTAGGGGTTTCCACCTAGTCCTGCAACAGAACAAACATTTGTAATACTAACCGCTCCATTCTCATCTACTTCTATCAGGTTATTGATAATTCCATCAAAGCACATTTCAGCATTTTTCCAATATTTTTTATCCAACACGCCAAGATTAACCCCCTTGGCAATGGAATATGCAAACATGCATGAGGCTGATGCTTCCAGGTAGTTCCCATCCTTTTCACCCATGTCAACAACCTGATACCAAAGTCCCGTTTTATCCTGGTAAGGAACAATAGCTTCCACTAACCTATTGAGAATGTCACTAAGCTGGCCTCTTCCGGAATGGTTCTTAGGTAATGATTCCAGAACATCAACTAATGCCATCGCGTACCAACCTATCGCCCTTCCCCAGAAGTTTTCTGACAAACCGGTTTCCGGATCGGCCCATTCCTGCACGGCGCTTTCATCCCATCCGTGGTAAAGCAATCCTGACTTCGGATCTCTGGCATGTTTCTCCATCAGCACAAATTGATTAACAATGTCATCCAAACATTCCTGATCATCAAACTCCAGACTATAATTCAAATAAAACGGAGATCCCATGTATAGTCCATCCAGCCACATCTGCCAGGGATATCTGAGCTTATGCCAAAACCCTCCATCTGTGGTCCGCGGTTGCCATTCGATTTGTTTCCTCAATGTTTGCAGCGCCTTCAGATATTTTTCATCTTTGGTTTTCTGATAGACAGTCAATACTACATTACCCGCACTCAAATGATCAATATTAAAATCAGCTATATCGTAGGTTTGAATAGACCCATCGTCTTCAACCATGATATTTGCATACCTCTCAGCATATTCATAATACTTTTGATCTGTCACCTTTTTCGACAGTTCAATGAATGATGATAGCACCAATCCATGTGTATAGCTCCACTTTGGCTTATCATTGAATTCAAGCTGCCAGGGCTCCGGATTTCGTTGCATAACAGAAAGAGCCATTCTTTCCGACCATTTCAAGTCAGAAGAAATCGTCTCACTATTTTTTTTATTAAAAATAAACCCTGCAACTAAAAAGGCGGTTATAAAGATGATTGCAAAAATTTTATAGTAATCCCTTAGTTTTCTTTTTTCCTTCACTATACAGATTTTATGGTAATGAATAAAGTTATAAAAGCGTAAAGCTATTTAACTATTGATTAAATATTTATTCTGTTATTAACATTCCCAGAGCATTTTTTAATCAAAATGGATATTATTATGATAAGATCAAAAAAACGAACTCTCCCTTGGGACTTTATTGCAAAATTTTGAAAAGAATCGTTTTTACATGATTGACTTTATATTTTAAATCGATCCTCGATATGGAGGCATCGCATATATAATTTTTTTACGCTTACCGAATTAAAAACTGCTTTTAAAAATATCTGAATTGGATGTGGAGGTTGGGAAACGGGAGGCATGCCGGAACACCCTGGTAATAGGGTGAATAATATAAAAAGTGAAATTAAAGGAAGTACAATCACCATACCTCAACTAGAACTTAAATTTGTATTGTCCCACCCCATCATTATTGCGGTTATTCCCCGTTTAAGAAATCCCCAAAAAGAAACGTCAAATACAGTCCTTTCAGAACTCAAACCATTACCGAAAGAGTTGCTGACCAAATTGAGAAAACATGTATGATGGAGAGGTAATTGGTACAGTGGAAAATAAAAAAGCCCGACCTTATGCCAGGCTTAGTTAGGAATGAGGACGAAAACAAAATATATTAAATAGAGGATTGATGACTAGAGATATTATGAAGAGGAATACTTCAAATCTTTAAGATTTGAACAAATGATCATCATTTGTAAAAGCCCTTCAAAGAAAAGCTCATAGCATCAACTAAATATTCAAATGATGATCATTCATTAAACTAACCTAATCATTTCGTATCAATGACCTACTAAATAATAAATTTAGTATTTATTAAAACTAATAATAACAACATTAAAAAACAACATATCAAAATTTTTTTCATGAATATTTTTTTGTTATCAAATTAGACAGAGTTTTTAATTCTTTAAAAAGAAAGTCTATAAAATGCTGTTTAACAGATTGATACAAATACAATCTGAACGTAATCAAATATTAAAAACAAATAAATTACCTTTTATACACTCATTATAATATGATAATTGTATAAACAATTATTAATAAAATAGTTAATACTATTTATAATAACATTTAAAATGATATGAAATATTAAATTTTGACTGGATTAAACCGGATAATTGATTTTGTTATTGAACCAAGTTATGGATTACCTGTGATGGAAATCAATGTGCCAGATACAAGAGTGAATAATAAAAAAGGCCAATCATTGCTGATTGACCTTCCTCTAAAAAAAGCTCCTTTAAAATCTACAAAGTGAAATTAATCCCTCCTGAAACGAAAGTATCAATTTTCGAAGTTCCGTAGTGTTGATTTTTTCCGGTTCCTGTCAAGTTCCTTCCATTAATATAAATGTTCAAATGATCCAGAACTTTGTATGAAATTTTCGCATTCAATATCAGGGTATTGTCTATATGCCCCACCCTTGTTCCATTGACCACATCATTTTCGTTAAATACGATATAGGAACTCATATAATAAGGATTAAGGTTTATATTGAACTTATTCCACTGATAATTAATATATGCGCCACCAAAAAAGGCAGGTGTAGGCTCGTGGACATCGTCAAAGACATTTTCGGTATTTAGATTTGGATCGTAATCCGGAGTTCTAAGAGCTGATGGTAAATTTTCTACCTCAGAGTGTTGATATGTTCCGAATGGTTTGACCTGAAGGTTCGCAACAGGAACCCAATTCAGAGATAAAGTCACTCCATTTTGTACGCCTTTCATATCTTTCAGGTTATCAATTTTCAAAACCGTCGAAGCTAAATTAAGGTATCCCGGAGGCGCTGCATTGGTGATAACCGAATAAAAATTGTTCCCTTCCTGGTGGAACAAGGTCAGATCTGCCTCCAGGTTATTCAATAATTTAACCCGGTATCCAAATTCATATAGCGAAAGATTGAATAATTTCATATCAGGATTTCCCTGGTATTGGTAAATCCCTCTGTATCCGGGCAGTCCGGGAACATCGTATTCAATATTTACATTCAAATATGTTGGTCCGATAAAAGCGCTACTGTTTGACTTTGCATACACAGCTCTGAGCATATTCTTCTCATTGATGTGATAGGTACTAGCAAATTGATATGACAAATAAGTATCATCTGGCTGAGAAAATTTATCCCCTCTCAGCGCAGCTATCAACCTGAGCTTTTCTATTGGCTTGTAATCAAATCTCAAAGAAAGAGCGCTTGTTTCTAATGTTTGGGTCCCTTCGATTAAAGGAAGCTCTTCATCATCATACAATCCGGTATACTTAGCTCTCTGATAATTCAGGCCAGGTTGTATGGTAAGATTATCTGTGACATTCCAGGTATAGTCAATAAAGATATCCGCTACATTGTACTCATATTCAAAGCTTACCTGTGAAACAAATGGGTTAAGATTATCACGACCATTTGACAATGAAGCACGTGCTTTCAATCCTTTGTAATCGCTATAAAGATTTAAATAATTGGAATTGAAAGTAGTATATGATATTGGCGTATAACCATTATTGAAGTAATATCTCTGATTTTCAGACTGTTGCGTACCCGCATCCAGCCCAACCAAAAACTCTGGTTTTACTTCTAGTTGCGTAAATAAATTAACACCCCACTTTTTGATAGATTGATCCGCATCACCAAACAAATCCGGTCTTATCGTATTGCCTTGTGGATCATTCAGGTTTTCAAATCCTGCTACATATCTTCCCGAAGCATATTCAAAATACTCATCATCGTAATTGTCCCTCTGCTGAAAATTTCCTGAAACATTCGCAGAAAACTTGCCTTGTTTCAAGCCAACATTTGCCCTTCCTATTAGACTATTTTGAGTTCCATATTGAACATCTGCTGTCGAAAAAACACCCTCATCAGCTCCCTTCTTAGTGATAATATTGATCACACCAGAAACAGCATTTGGGCCAAACAGAGGTGCAGAAGGTCCTTTGACGATTTCAATTCTTTCCACATCATGAACCTCAATCGGCAAAGCTTCCCAATAAACAGCTCCCATGTTATGGTTAAAAACCGGTCGATCATCAATCATGACAAGTGTCAGTTGGTTTGTCTGAAACGCTCCATCCGTCAACCTTGGCATATTATCAAAGCCTCTTATGTGGACATCGTAGACCCCATTTGTTACTTCTCTAACTATCAATTCAGGACATAACCTCAGTGCCTCAGCAATAGAGTTCGAACCTGCGTTTTTAATTTCCGTACCCGTTATGGTATAACTCGACATAGGTGCGTCGAATACAGTTTCCTTCTTCTTGGAAGCAGAAACTATTTCAATATTCATCAGCTCTTCAAGCGACAGGTCATATAGATCCTGTTCCTCGTTCTGCGCAAAAATGTAAGAACTGGCTACCAGAAGTAAACCAGTTAAAAAAATTGACTTTTTCATTTCATGATATGTTTAACCTTTAGATTGCTTAGTTTAGTTTGTACTTTACGCTATACCGGTATGGACAAAGCGGTCAGTGAACCTGCTACTTTGAGCCCATGCTTAGTAGCATTAGTTTGGTTTAATTCAAATTTGATCTTACCACTCTCCTGAATAAAATTGATCGTGGCTCCTTGATGAGCCATGCCCGGTTTATCAGTAATAATTAATGTTGAAGAGGTCAATGAGGAAGCTGTCAGATTACCCAAATTCTCTAATTGGTTTTTAGACACAAACAATATGTGACATTTTTCAACTTCACTGGCATTGTCATACCTCTTAACAACCATATCCATATTTTGGGTTTTCTTTTTCAGTTCGGCCATTTCCTGTAAATGGTCATATACTTCAGAGTTTCCTAACACCCCAATTACAAAAGAACCTGAGTTCATATTTTCAGGCCATTGAATGTATTTACTGAAATTATAAATGAATAAACTTTGATATTTTTCTGTCTGAGCATGTGAATAGCTCAACACAAAAAGTAATGCAACTACTCCAATAATTCTTTTCATCTTTCCGTTTAAGGTTTTCTCGTTAACAATTTTAAATCACAAGACAAATTTAAAACCACTTGAACGTAGCTCAAAAAAGGGGGGACTGGCCTGTTGGTAATGATCAAGCTATAAATAGTACAAAAAAGTCATTTATTAGTACAAAACAGGTATTAATAAAACATTTGATAATTTATAGTGATTTAGACAATAAGCCCATTTGGGATTCTCAATTTTGAATTCATCATATAGATCAACATCAAATCTGACCAGTTAAGATTGTCGATATTCCCGACAAACTTGAATAAAGATTATATCAAAACTGACTTTTGACAGGATAGCCTTGCATTCGGTCCGAGAACAAACTAATAAAAAATTACATGGTGCGCTTTTCAAATATTTGTATGCTAAAACAAAGTGAATCTTTGAAAAGTGAAAATAAATCTTGGGATAAAATATTAACTATTTAATATTTTATATAATTATTGCCAGACTAGTAAGGGAGCTTGAAACCTTCAAACCGATGCTTTCCGCTTTATTTTTATTCAATTCAAACCTCATTTTTCCATCTTTAATGACGAAGTTGACGATAGATCCCTTCTCTGCCAATCCAGGACCTTCAGTTACAATTAAGACAGGTTGGTTTTCTACTTTTTGTATCACGGAGCTGAGCACTTCGGTTTTAGACTCTTCAATAAATATAATGTGTGGTTGATCAATCTGATTTACTGCATCCGGAGTTTGAACTACGATATTCATACCCTGGGTTTGCTTTTTAGCATCCGCCATGTCTTTAATGCTTTTGACAGATTTTTCATTTCCAATTACTGTAATCACAAAATCGCCGGAATTATATGAATCCGGCCACTTTATATACTTGCTGAATTGATATAAGAACAAACCCTGGTATTGTTCTTTCTGGGCAAAAGTCCAAAATGGAGAGAGGATCAGGCTGCAAAAAAGAAGTAATGAGTACTTTGTCATTGAAAAATGGATATAATATTTAAATAAAAAGTTCACTTTCTGATTTGACAAAAATCTTACTAAAATCCAAAACAAAAAAATTCAACAAGATCTTTTTACAAAAATTCATTACCTGAAACTTCTAAATAAATTCATTAATGAATATCTGCAATTGTTGAACGAAACACCAAAAACATAAAACCATCAATTCTTCAGTTAATTCGTTTTGTGAACCACAACTTCAGAATTGATGGTCTAACGTATCGTTTATTTTTGCTGGAACATATGAACATCCCTTTGTGGGAATGGAATAGAAATATCATTTTTATCAAACTCTTTCTTCACTGCTTCAGTCATGTCAAACAACACACCCCAATAATCTTCACTTTTCACTGTCGCACGTACCTTGAAGTTTACGGAACTATCAGCCAGTTCAGAAACATTGATAAAATATTCACCAGGCTCATCCAGTACCCTTTCATCTTTAAAGACAGTTGTCTCGATGACTTTTCTTGCCTTATCAATATCATCATCGTAACCAATTCCAAAAATCCATTCAACTTTTCGGGTTTCTTCAGTTGAATAATTGACCATTGAATTATTGGATAATTGCGCATTGGGAATGATGATGGTTTTATTATCCCAGGTTTTCATAATAGTATTAAAGATCTGGATTTCGCTGACCGAGCCTATGAATCCATTTGCCTCCAATACATCTCCAACTTTATAAGGTTTAAATAAAAGGATCATTACTCCTCCTGCAAAATTTTGTAATGTTCCTGATAAAGCCATACCAATTGCCAAACCAGCCGCACCAATAATTGCAATAAAAGAGGTCATTTCTATGCCAATCATTCCCATCACACTGATGACAACCAGCAGTCTGAGTATATTATGAATGAGGGTTTTCAAAAATGGAATAAGAGACGGATCCATGTCCCTTCTTTTCATGATGTTCACCACACCGTTGGTTATTGCCTTTGCAATCCACAGCCCAATAATTAGGAAAAGTATCCCACCAACTAAATTTGGGCCATACTCAACGACATAATTCCAGGCAATTTCTGAATACTTGTTAACTTGATCGATTGATTCGTCCATGATTAATTGTTTGGTTTAGATAGTTTAATTCGTTCTTTAATAGTTTATTCAACCGTAAAATATAAAGGTTTTAGGGTAGAACCAATAAGGTTAATAAAGGTTTTGTGAATTTATTTTTCCTGGTAGATAATGTAAGTCCCAACAGATGCTTTAAAGATAATTTCATCATCACTCACCTCAACAGTTTGCATATTTTGAAGTAGTTGAAGATACTTGTCTTCAAACTGGTTAACTTCCTTTTTTGCACAGAATTTCCTGGTAGATCCCAAAGGACCAATTTCAATCGAATTGTCATCATTGATGATAAGCTTTCCAAAGAAATTATTACAACCTCCACTTCCGGTGATCTGCTGCTCCTGTCTGTCGATCTGAATGACCAGGTCTTCCACAGGAATGTCGAGATTATCATCGTTTTCAACAATTTCAATCAGATCATATTCTGTGCTTGTTGCATCCTGCTGTTGTGCCATAGCTGATCTTCCCTGATACTCATCTTTTGATATTACTTCTAATAAACTGTAAGCTGATCTCAATTGTCCAAAATCATCAATCTCCTTTATTTTCTTAACCTTGAGTTTATAAATATATCCCCTCTCAAGCTCAAAGCCTTTAATGTCTTCGGCAATCATGATCCAGTTGTCATCCAACCTGTTTTTGATCAGGTAGCATGATGAGTTCGTTCCAACGGCGCACTCTGCCATTTCCGGAGCCACATAGAATTTTCTTGTACAAGAAATTGAAAGAAGTAAAATGGCTATTAGTAGAATGTGTTTCATAGTGGTCTGATAAATAAGTTCCCTTAACCAAATTAATTAAAAGTTGGAATTTATTCGAAAAAAATAAAGGATTTAATAAGCTCTGATTCCAGGACATGTCATTTCATTAATAATCTTCTACGATATTTCTGACAATATGAGAGAATTAATTAAGCAGGCACTTTTTTCTTCTGAGCTTTTCGCAAGGTAATTGCGTTGCCCATAATCAAAAGTATAGCTCCTGACGCAGAATAACTATTCCAATGATAGTTTTCAAATAATGTTGAGATCAATAAGGCAACTAGAGGTACTACTAAAATAACATAACCTGCTTTATCAGGACCTATTTCACCCAGCATTTTCAAATAAGCGCTAAATGCTACTACTGATCCAAATATTGCCAGGTATGACAAGGATAGCACGTATGGTGATTGGCTATCAAACCGGATATCCTTTCCGGAAAGTAGTGAAAACATTATCATCGCTATTGATCCATAAAGCATTCCCAATGCATTGGTTTGGATCAGTGGAATCTTGTTTTTCTGATTGAGGGCAGACAAAATATTACCCATCGAGGCAAGCGCTACAGAAGCAAAGCAAAACATGATCGCAATGATACTTTCTGTAGTAAAATTAAACTGCAGCTCATTTTTAAACAGCAGCACTACGCCGGTAAACCCGATTGCGGCTCCTGCCAGCACTTTTGTTTCAATTGGTCCCTTTAGTATAAGTCTGTTAAAAATTATATTCATAAAAATCAAAGTGGAAAATGCTACCGCAACCAATGCGCTGGTAAGCTCCTCCTCAGCCATGTAAACAAACCAATAATTGAAGCCAAACAGGCAAAGTCCCTGCAAAGCAATGAATACATGGGCTCTGGAATTAAATTTTAAAGGAAGCCCTTTGAGCAGGCAATAAAGCAAAATTAAAATCCCAGCTATCAGAAAACGATAACCGACAGACAACATGGGATCTACTTCACCGATCTGAAACTTGATCACATACCAGGTCGATCCCCAAATCAAACAAGGAATAATAAAATAGATGAAACCTCTGGCGTTCATGAATGACTATATAGAATTCCCTAACCTTACGTATTATTTGTGCGGAGGTTAGCAAATCCAAAAGTAACTTCATACAGGAAATGATGAACAAGAAAATTAGGTAATTCCGAAAGCAGCCAGGAAGGTAGCCTGAAGATATAAAAAAACCTGTTCAAATTATCAAACAGGTTTTGCTTGCGGCTAGTAAAATAATAATAATTATGTTTTCGCATGAATAGAGATAATAATCATACCAGTTTTAAAAACCCTTTCCATTTGCTTAAACAAAGCAATAAGCTTGGTTTCAAAATAAAAAAGTTGTCAATTTGACAAACAACATTTCAATTTGACAAAAAATAATGTTAGTAACTTAAGATTTTGATACGAACAATCGTTAAATTGAAATATTATTAGTCAGTATACACAGTGAAAGTTAAACTTATTACCATACTTGTCCTGGCCATTTGTGCGGTCGGTCTGGTGGGATATATATCCTACATAGGACTGTCCAACCTCATGACTACCATTGAAGAAACGGTTACCCCTGACCATCGGGAGGAAGATCTTCAGGAGATGCTTTTTCATATTTCAGAAGCAGAAAACAGTATCAGGATCTACACCATCACTAGAGAGAAAAACTATCTCCATTCATTCTATTCCAATATTGAGGAAACAGAAAATATTCTGACTGAATTAAATGAGTTATCAAATGATGACGAGTTTTTCTCACTTCACCTGGATTCCATTGAACAACTTCTACAGAAAAAAACAGACATTCAAAAACGACTCATCCGGTTAAAGCAAGATCAGAAAAGAGTTGATGTTTACGAGGAAGTTCTTACAAAAGTCCAGTCTCTTGAGCGAAAAAATGCTGTGTTTGACTCCCTTGAGCAAGCTGTTGAAAAAGCTGAAGCCAATCTTACCAGGGAAATCGACCAAAAAGAGAAAGAGATTAGCAATGTGGAAGAACAGACGGAAGAAAAAGATAAACAGGGGTTTTTCAAACGACTTTTTGGTACGGGAAAGAAAAGCGAGGAAGAAGCCATCGCTGAGGGAGAGGAAATAGCTGAAAAAGCAAGGCAACTTGACACGTTGATCGCAGCTAAAGACACATTATCAAATATCATTGATACATTAAAAAAGGAAGACATTACAAAGGAAATTCAAACTTCACTTGCAGAAATAAAGACACGCGAAGAAAAAATCGACCGGGAACTTACTGTCGCCGAACTCATACTCACAAGAAGGGATAAAGCCATAGCGCAAAAAATCCAGGAAGAAGTCGTGATCCTGCAAAATCATTTCTCGCAGCTCGATGTCAGTCAGGCGGAAGAAGCATCATTTTTCTTTCTTAAAATTACTAACCTGATCAAAATAGTAGGTTCGATTTTTTCCATGCTTTTTCTGATCCTGGTGTTCATTGTTATGAATGACATCAAAGTCAATCAGAGAATTCGAAAACAGCTGGAGGTAGCAAAAAATAAAGCCGAAGATCTCGCCAAGGCTAAGAGTGATTTCCTGTCAAATATGAGCCACGAAATCAGAACCCCAATGAATGCAATATTGGGCTTTGCTGAACAATTGGTGCAGACAGACATGAACGATCAAAGCAAAAAACAACTGAACATCATTCAGAATGCGTCCCGGCATTTACTTTCAATTATAAATGACATTCTTGATTTCGCCAAAATTGAGGCAGGAAAGATCAAATTGGAAAAGATTGCTTTTTCAATTGAGGAAAGCGCTCAAATTGTTTATGACACGTTATATAAGAATGCATCTGACAAAAACCTCGATTTCTCCCTTGAGATTGGAGACAACCTGAAAAATCAGAGTGTAAAAGGAGATCCCGTTCGGTTCAGACAAATCCTTTTTAATCTTGCGGGAAATGCTATTAAATTTACCGAAGAAGGATTTGTTAAGATCAAGATCGATCATGATTTCAGACATATCATCCTGCAGGTGATTGATTCAGGTATTGGAATTGATGTAAATAGTCAGGACCTCATTTTTAATGAATTTGATCAGGTCAGTTCTGACACTTCTAAAAAATATGGTGGAACCGGCTTAGGTCTGGCCATAGTCAAAAAACTGGTGGAAATGCAAAAAGGATCGATCATCGTTGAAAGCGAGAGAGACCAGGGTACGGAATTCAGGATTGAGCTACCCTACATTCCAACCAAAAAAATCGAAAAAGATTTCTTAGACGCTGACCAAAAGCCTGATTTTATATTTCCTTCAGAAACAAAAATATTAATTGTGGACGATGAGGAATATAACAGGATGTTACTGGAAAGCATTTTCAGCAAGCATCACATTCAACATGAATCGGCAAAATCAGGCAATGAAGCAATTGAAAAATTTAGTGCCGGTCATTTTGATTTGGTCTTGCTCGATCTGCAAATGAATGAGATGGACGGTTTTGAAACCTGCCGTCGACTACGTGAAGAATTTCAAGCAGAAATACCTATTATTGCCGCTACAGCTACCTCAACCGGTGAAGTCAGGGAAAAATGTATAGCCTCAGGCATGGACAACATTTTGTTAAAGCCGATACAAGAAAAAGAATTATTTGATTGTTTACACAATTATTTAAGCAAAATTACGATTGGTTTTGAAGAGGAAATTTATGAGTTCCCTGCTGAAAGCAAACCTGATAAGAAAAAGCATAATATTAGTGACAACAAGAAAGACTTAAGCCAGGTGATTGATCTTTTTCAAAATGACAAAAGCCTTGCTCTAAGCATGACAAACATATATTATAAAAACCTGACCAATGCCATTTCAGAATTCCAAAAAGACCTGAATGATGGAAAATATGAAAACTTAAAAGCCTTTGCACATAAGATCATTCCATCAACCCGTCATATGGGTTTTGAAAATCTGGCAGATAATTTAAAAAAACTTGAATTGAGTATTTCGGATAAAATTGATTCGGAAAATGTAAAAGAACAAGTCAGCAATATACTGACCGAGTCCAAAGAAATAGTTAAGGATCTTGAAGAAATACTTAATTCAGAAAAGGAAGAGGTAAACCTGTAAATGGGAATATTTTTAGAAGGATAAACTATGGGTATGTTAAAAATATTTGTTGTCGAGGATGACGATTGGTACAATGAGTTTATAGCTTACAACCTGAAACTGGACGATGACCACGATATTGTCAAATTTCAGGAGGGTAAACATTGTCTGGAAAGGTTAAAGGAAAACCCTGATATCATTACTCTGGACTATCGTCTGCCCGATATGACAGGAGCGGATATGCTGAAAAAAATAAAGGATTATAATCCCGAGATCGAAGTGATCATCATTTCAGAACAGGAAAAAATTGAAACAGCTGTCGAACTATTAAAACTTGGAGCATACGATTACATCGTCAAGTCCAAAGATATCAGGGACAGAATCCTCAACGTCCTTAGAAATATTAAAAAACAAAAAGGTCTCAGGAAGCAGATTGACTCCCTTCAACAGGAAGTGGAGAAAAAATACGATTTTGAAAAATCGATCATTGGCAAAAGTAAAGAGATCAAAAAGATATTCGGTCTTATCGAAAAAGCCATCCATACCAATATTGTTGTAACCATTACCGGTGAAACTGGTACAGGGAAAGAATTGGTTGCAAAAGCCATCCACTACAATTCAGCCAGAAAAAAAGAGGCGTTTGTTGCCGTAAACATTGCCGCCATGCCAAAAGAGTTGATTGAAAGTGAATTATTCGGTCATGAAAAAGGAGCATTTACAGGAGCCCAGGCCACAAGGATTGGAAAGTTCGAAGAAGCGGATGGCGGCACTCTTTTTCTTGATGAGATTGGTGAAATGGACCTTACTCTTCAGGCCAAACTTTTACGAGCACTACAGGAAAAGGAAATTACCCGGGTTGGAAGCAACAAGGTGATCAAAACCAATTGCCGGATCATTGTAGCAACCAATCGAAATCTTCAAAAAGAAGTAAAAGAGAAAAAGTTCAGGGATGACCTGTATTACCGGCTATTTGGTATTACAATTGAAATGCCTCCATTGAGGACAAGGGAAAGCGATATTATCGTTTTGGCAAAATTCTTCATGGATATTTATGCCAATGAAAATAGAGTCGAAACCAAGATTCTCGGTCGGGAAGCTCAAAAGAAACTCCTCTCCTATTCCTATCCGGGAAATGTCCGTGAACTAAAATCAGTCATCGAATTGGCGTTTGTTATGTCTAACACGGACGAAATAGAGCCGGAAGATATTTCATTCGGGAATGACGAGACCGATCCCGATGTAATCAACCACGAATTAACTTTACGTGAACACAATCACAGGATTGTAAAATCATACCTTAAAAAATACGATGATAATGTAAAGGTAGCAGCAGAAAAGCTTGGCATTGGGTTTTCCACCATATATCGTATGATGAAAGAAGAAGAGGTCATTAGTTCCTGACCATTTCCAATGCATGGCTGTATTTTATCGTCAAATCCCTTCTCATTTTTAGTTCCTCATTATCAATTCTGCAAAGATTTTGTCAAAATGACAATAATTTGAAGATAGCCAAAATTTAAACCCCTGTAAATCAATTAATTAAGTTTTTGGCAACCTTTTGGCATATAACCTGGCAACTCAAAAACAATTTCACAAAATGAAACTCAAACTAATTATTGCAAGTGCTGTTGTTGTTTTAGCAGCATCGTGTACTGACAAAGAAAGAATAGCTCAAATGCAGGGAAGCATTGACAGTCTGAAGTATGAGCTAAACACAAGAGATACGGAATTGACTGAATATTTCACACTTGTATCAGATATTGAGAGTAACCTGAATGAAATTAAGAAAAGAGAAAACATGATTTCTCTTGAACAGGAAAACAATCCTACTGAAGATGCCGCTTCTAAAAAGCAGATTGTTGAAGATTTGAAAGCTATCAACACATTGATGGAAGAAAATAAGACGAAAATGGAAGAGTTGAATAAAAAACTCAACAATTCATACTACCAGTCAAACAAATTCAAAAAGATGGTTGCTGAATTGGAAGAAAAAGTGACTCTTAAAGAATCGGAAGTCGAAACATTAAACATGAGAGTGAGTGATTTGACTGCACAAAATGAGACTTTAAATACAAAAGTTGACTCCCTTTTCACAGAAAACACAACCAAAACAGAAATCATAACAGCCAACGAAAGCACTATTCAGGAAATGGATGAAGCGTTGCACACTGCTTACTATACCGCAGGAACAACCACTGAGCTTGAAGAAAAAGAAATCATTACCAGAGAAGGTGGTTTCATCGGTATCGGTAAAGTGGATCAGTTGAATCCAAGAGCCAGCAAGAGTGCGTTTACATCAGTGGATATTAGAGAAGTAAATTCCATTCCTGTAAACAGTAAGAAAGTAGAATTAGTTACTAATCACCCGCAGGATTCTTATGAGATCGTCTTAAACGAAGAAGAAAAGCAGGTTGATAAGTTAGTGATATTAGATCCAGATAAATTCTGGGAATCTTCAAAATACCTGGTAATGGTTAAAAAGTAAGAAACACAACAGAACATAACAGTTAACTAAATAAATTACCAGTCAACTCCCTCAATAATTCCCGTTACAAAAAAGGCTACCCTCCCAAGGTAGTCTTTTTTATTTTCTACCTTTTAATTGCTACCAAGGATAAGCTTTTCAAGAATAAATTCCGTTACATCATGATGCCCATCAGCATAAAGAATATTTTCATTTTTATCCAGAATATAGGCTAACTCATTTTCAATCGCTACCTCTTCAATAGCCTCTCTGATTTTTTGTTGTAAGGGTTCAAGCAAATCTCTCTGTTTTATTTGGTAAGCAATTTGAGCTTCATTTCTGGCTTTCTGAATCTCAGATTCCGAGTTTTTCAATTTATTTTTCAACTCAGCGTTTGCTTGATCACCCATTGAATGAATCTCTGAAAATAGCTTCTCGTATTCCCGGATCTTAACTTCAATCCTTTCCTTCAGTTTATTCTCATATGCTTTTAATTCGGCTTCTATTTTCCTGGATTCAGGTAATTGACTTAAGATGTAGATTATGCTAGCATGTCCGACCTTTATTGAACTGGATGGCTTTTGAGCAAATGAGGAATAGCCAATTCCAACTATTACTAAAAAAATTACAAATGATTTCATAGCTTTTTATTTTAATTTCTAAAGAAATGTAGAGAATCTGCCAGAAATTTTTGAGCTCCTAATTGTTAAAACATGTTAACACGGACATAACTTATTGAATAACAGAAATTTTTCAATAAGTTATCGTCATTATTCATGTTTTTCCATGAATAATGCGGGTTAACAACATTTTTTACCCATTCAAAAATTCCAAAGCCGCCTTCTTGTAGGTGCGACTGATGGGAATGGAAATATTATTCATTACTACTTCTTCTTTATTGAAAGACAGAATTTTATCCGTATTAACTATAAATGAGCGGTGTACCCTGAGAAACTTTTCGGGTAGCTTAACTTCGAGATGGCTTATTTTTTCTTTCGTTAAAATGGGTTGATTGGACTGGGAAATAATCTTAACGTAATCACCAAGACTTTCCAGATAACCTATTTCGTCATAAGAAATTTTTACACTTTTTCTATTAGACCGAACCACCAGGCAACCTACTTCCAGCTTTTCCTTTTGATCTATTAACTCCTTTTGTTTTAACTGGTCCTTTTGAGAGCGAATAATCAAAAGAATAAAGGAATTCAGAAAAACAACAAAATAAAGAAGGATGCCTAAAAGAAATATATCGTAAAAAATCGGAGTCAATTCAGCATATCGGTAATTAGCCAGAACAATAAAGGATAAGGTGATAACAATCATTTCCAGATACAGGGAAATGATAAGTGTGTAAACCATGTACAAAATGAATAGCCCATATAGCTTGCGCAATAAATACTTTGGAACCAGGACATAATTAAAAAAGTAAGAGGTTATGATAATTACCGGTAATAAAAAAGCCACGAAGTAAAATGCTATGGAATAGCTTTGTAATGATTTTCCAAAGAAGAAAATCAGAATGATTGAAACGACAATCCAAAAAATGATATGTTGTTTTGCTTTCACAGAATTTTTATTAAAAATGAAAAAATACTTGTTTCCAAGGAAAATTAATCGATAAAATACCAATTTAGAGCTGGATTCAACATTGATTACCTGCAACCATACTACCTAAATTTGAGCATGTTTAACTAAAAATTATTATCATGTTTAAGTTATTTATCGAAGGTGGACCATTATTTATGGGAATCCTGACTATTATTTTTGTTTTCATGTTGGCGGTATCGATTTGGAGTTTTGTTCAAATCCAAAGTAGTTCTTTCTCTCTTGAAGAATTGAGACGTAAGATTAAATACATTAAATCAATTGGGCTTTTTGCTTTGGTTTTTGGGATACTAGGTCAACTGATTGGGTTATTTCAAGCTTTTACAGTAATTGAACAAATGGAAAGTGTATCGTCGGCAATTTTAGCGGGCGGATTGAAAGTTTCCATGATCACAACCTTATATGGAATGATCATCTATGCCATTTCTATTCTTATCTGGATGGGACTGGATTGGACGCTAAAAAAATTACATATGAACAATTCATCCTCATAAACCAGGATTGCAGGACGACAGAAACTCAAAATGGCAGTTTCCGGCTATCAAATTATCTTTGTTTGATAATGATTTAGGTGGTAATTTATTGATTGTTACAATCTTTAAAACCCATCGCTATGTTTCGAAAAGTCCTGCTTCCTTTTCTGCTTATTCCTACCTCGTTTTTATCTTATTCACAAGAATTTGATTCCGTTAAAATTATATCACATAAAATAACCGAAAGCATTTACATGCTGGAAGGGCGTGGAGGAAATATTGGTCTTTGCGTTGGAGAAGATGGTGCCTTCATTATCGATGACCAGTTTGCTCCATTGACAGAAAAGATCAAAGCCGTTATTGCTGAAATTACAGACCAATCAATTGAATTTGTCATTAATACCCATTATCACCATGATCATACCGGAGGAAATGAAAATTTTGGAAAGGGCGGATCAATCATCATTTCTCATGATAATACACGGGAAAATATTCAAGCTGATCAACTCAAGCGGATAGCCCAAGAAGGCAAAAGTGAATTTCCGGATGAAAGTCTGCCCGTCATCACCTTTTCGGAAACAATGGCACTACATTTCAACGGTGAGACAATAAATATTTTCCACGTCGACAATGCTCATACAGATGGAGATGTGATCATCCATTTTCAAAATGCAAATGTCTATCACATGGGTGACGTTTTTGTTCGCTATGGCTTCCCGTATATCGATATGGAACATGGAGGAAACATCAATGGATTTATTGATGCACTGGAAAAAGCGGGAATGATGATGAATAACCAGACAAAGGTGATTCCAGGACATGGGCAGATCTCTGTCAGGCAGGATGTTATTGATCTCAAAGAGTGGCTGACGGATATTCGGGATGTTGTGAAAAAGTTAAAAGATGAAGGCAAATCGAAAGAAGAAATTATTTCCTTAAATCCCTTAAAAGAAGTGATTAGCGCCGATGCCAATCTCGAAAGCATCGTCAATATGGTTTATGAGGGCCTTGAATAGTGTTCCATTAACATTGCTCCTATGAGGATAATCCGAATATTAAGTCAAAAACCTGTATTAATTGCCTCAATATCAATTAGTTTTAGTCTCATATTTTCAAATTCAATAGCGTACTTCACATTTTCTTCTTCAATCAATGCTTTAAAATCGGCTGGATAAGCTAAATCATCAGTGGGAAACCATTTTTTAGTATTCTTATTGATGCAAATAAACAAGCCGGTTTCCCATCCGACAGCACAGAATTTGTAAAGAGATCCGTCATAAATTTCCAACCCAATCTCGTTGGATAAAAATTCAAATACTTCGGAAATATTGTTAGTTGGCACACCAATCTCTGAAACATGAAGAAGATTGTCAGAACTGAATTTTTCATCCGAATGAATACCCAGGTTGCGCCTTGAAATAAATTCGACGATGTTTTGATCCTGGTCGTAAAAATACATTGCGCGGGCATTCCAGGAGGAAAAATCGATAATTTCATTTTCTGCTTCTTTGAGGATTTCCACTCGATCTTTGAGCCATTCAAGACCTTCTTCCTCCATATATGCCGGAATATTAAAAGCAAAATGATAGGGTTTGAATTTTTTACTTTCCACAAAATTCAAGGTGGTACTACCAACCTGAAAAGAAATTCTATCTCTACGTTCAGCAATCAGTTCCAATTCAAGTACATCGCGGTAAAATTTCTTTTGCTGTTGCAGGTGATTTGACAGTAGTGTGAGTTCCAGAATTTTCATACTAGTTTTTCAGGTTTCACTGATCACTTAACTTTATGTACGTGATGCTGTTTTGATCGATGTCCAAAACTGCAAAAGATCGTACAGGGGATATCAATCCATCTTGTAAATCCTTTCCATCATTTGCCACTTTGCATCGGCTGATGAATCTGATGAGGTTTGCTGAAATTTGGAAACGAATGCTTCCCATTCAGACTGGCGAGGCTTTTGGGCAAGTTCGGCCATCGCTTTGTCGTGATCAAATTCAGGTATGGTGTCCATGATCATGAATAGCCGACTTCCATAGATGTAAATTTCCATATCCACAATCCCAACATCCTTCATCCCTTTTGTGATTTCAGGCCAGACCGCCCCTGATCCATGGACTTTTTTGTATTGTTCGATGAGTTTTGGATCGTCTTTGAGTTGGAGAGTCTTGCAATAGCGCTTAATCATATATGACATTGTGTCCAATTCTAAAGAAAAATTATAGCAATTAGTTACTTAAATACTACTATTTGCTAACACCACAATTAATCCAACAAGCGCCGAAATGGAAGCTATTGATATAATAATACCTACACTCTCTACGAGCTTTAATCTTTTATTCATGTTTTGAATCATGATCTCGTGATCTGCGGCAAATTCAAAAAGTTCTTTAATTTTCTTTTCCATAGTTAAATATACTTAAATATTATCATAATGTTAGGAATGATCTTTCACATCACACTCGTATTTTAGAGAAGGAAAAATCGCTAAGATTAACTTTATATATAAGTATTTTTGAAAATTAAAAGACGTTCTTTGGAATCTTTAATCTCCTGAATTTACTCCATCGCTTCTTTTAACTCAGGTTCAAGTTTCGCTCCTGTTGCACCGAAAATAGCAACGACAATGAAGCACCCTAATGGGACCACAAAAGAGGTGTGGATGTTGGTAGCATCAGAGATCAATGCCTGAACAGATGGGAATACTGCACCGCCCAAAATCGCCATGATCACCCCAGCTCCACCAATTTTGGTATCATTGCCTAATCCTCTCACCGCCAGACCAAATATTGTCGGGAACATAAGAGAAAGGTTAAAAGAAATTCCAATCAATGCATAAACAGCAACATAACCTGATCCCAAGATCACAATAGCTGCACAGGTAGTTCCAATTAAAGCTGCAATCATAAGTAAAACCCTGGCGGAGATAAAACGCATTAAAAATGTGAAGACGAAACGTGAGATAGTAAATAATACAATGGCATAAAAATAATAGGTAGCTGCATCGTCCTCATTGAGGTTTAACTCCTGCATGACATATCGAATGGTAAAAGACCAAGTTCCCAACTGAGCACCCATATAAAAAAATTGCGCTACCACTCCCCAAATATAATGAGGTGTTTGGATCAATCTTTTAAATGTTGGAATGAGGTTTAGCTCAGAGCCGGCATCAGATGCTTTAGGCATTTTGACAAATTTGATAACAAACCAAAGAAAAACCAGGAACACCGCTACACCTATATACGGGCCGATAACTGCATTCAATTCTGCTGATTGAATGGCTTTCAATTGCTCTGTTGGCATGGTAGCTCTTTCTACCTCTGTCGCCGGATTTAAATGGGATAATATGAAAATTTTACTAAGTAAAATACCAGTCAGTGATCCAATGGGGTTAAATGACTGTGCCAGATTTAACCTTATGGTACCTGTTTTTTCAGGACCCATTGCGATAATATAAGGGTTAGCCGTCGTTTCAAGGATAGAAAGTCCACCTGCCAATACATAAAGGGAAAATAAAAAGTGTCCGTACTTCATTGTCAGACTAGCCGGATAAAACATAAACGAACCCAGGGCAAATAATCCCAGGCCCAAAAGCACACCTGATTTGTAAGTATATTTCTTAATATAAATGGCAGCTGGAAGCGCAAGGCAAAAATAAGATCCATAAAATGCCACCTGGATCCAGGACGTTTGAAAATCAGTCATGCTCATTATCCGCTTGAAAGCAGACAACAGGGTGTCCGTCATGTTATTGGCAATACCCCAAAGGAAAAACAGACTGGTGATTAGGATGAAAGGAAGGAGATTCTTCCTACTCAAAAATTTAACATTATCTTCCTGCGAACTCATAGTGAAAGGATCTGAAAATAGAACTTAAGACTTATATATCCTGATTGTGTTGTAGGTACCTCATCATTGCTTCAATATAATAGTAATCGGCATAACTCAGCGGAACGTCGACCTCACTATTTGCAGGTTTATGACCAACAGAATGCATGAGTAAAAAGTTGTTATTCTCGCCTTCTTCTGCTCTGTACTCTTCACTGCTCAACGTTTGGATAATGGTTTCAGCTGTGTTCAAATACTGTTCCTTCTTAGCCCCATCAACATAATCACTTAATTCTATTAAGGCCGAAGCCATGATCGCTCCTGCAGATGCATCCCTTAAGGCATCCGGAATATCTGGTGCATTAAAATCCCAAAAAGGAACTTTGTCCTCGGGAAGATTAGGATGATTCACTAAAAAGTCCGCTATTTTAACCGCATGATCGAGGTATCGTTGCAATTCCGTTTCACGATAACACATTACATACCCGTACAATCCCCACGATTGACCTCTCGCCCATGAAGAATTGTCCGCATATCCTTGTGCCGTCTTTTTGGTGGTGACTTCACCTGTTTCAGGATTGTAATCAACTACATGCCAGGAGCTTCCATCTTCCCGATAGTGGTTTTTAATTGTATTATCAGCATGTGAAACAGCAATGTCGTAATACTTTTGATCACCGCTTTGTCTGGATGCCCAAAAAAGTAATTCCAGGTTCATCATGTTATCCACAATAACCAGGTAGTCGGATTCTCCATCGATTTCACCCCAGGAGCGGATCAGACCCACTTCCGGTTTAAATCTTTTGGTAAGTGTTTCTGCCGATTGCAGTAATATGGGAATATAACTTGTATCTCCTGATATTCTTAAACCATTACCATAGCTGCAATACATTTTAAAACCAATGTCATGATCAAAGATATTCAGCTTTTCCTCCTCGATCTGATGCGTTCTTTTCCTTGCCAATTCAAGCAAAGTATCTTGATCGGAATACTCATATAAATACCATAAACTACCTGGGAAAAAACCACTGGTCCACCATCCGGATTCATTGGTCATAAGCGAACCATCCGGATTGGCCGAACGGGGCATCAGGGTGTCTGGGACTGAGTGTTCAAGGGCAATGTATTGGGGAATTGCTTTGTCAAGCGATTGCTGAACGATCTGATTTAGTTTATCGAGTTTGGAATGATCCTTCTCAGTTGTACATGCTAAAAGTAACATGAACGTAATTATTGGGTAGATTCTAAGCATTTAGAGTTGATTAAATAGTCATTTTGCTAAATAAGAAAAAATTAACGATTTATCATCTATTAGCATGGTATTTAGAAATTTATCGGGCAATAAATTATGCTGTTACAAGTTCCTAAAAAATTCTTCAAATAGGGTTTCAATTAATTTCCATCATGTGTAACACGGTTAATGACATAATTTTTCGATAAGTGAATTACATCACATTGAATTTTATAAGTAGTTCTCTTTGATCAATTCATATACCACAGGACTTTTATTATTCATTACAAAGATCAGCCTGTTTTCATCCCTGATAATTTTTCGAACATCCCCTTTGACAGATATTCCGGATCTGGTCGGTGAAATGAATTTAAAATCTCCGGATCCATCACCGGTAAATACAAATCCGTAATTACCGGTTGCTACACCAAGACGAGCATTCATAGCAGAGATGTTACCACCGGTTATTAAATCAGGGATTTCATCAGCATTTACGTCCATAATCGCCAGTGCCATAACAGGGGAATATTGAGCCTGGATTGGAAGTGATTTTATCGCAAAGGAGTCTCCGTTATTCAAAAACAAAGAACTTTGGAAATTGTATGCTTTATAAACGCCTGAATTGTCCAATTCCCTTTCAGTTAGTATGTTTTCTATTGTTGCTGTTGTATATGATTTGTAATCGGGAAACCTTTGATTAAAAGCTGGCACCTGGTCTAACAACTCATCCCTCAAAGGCATTGGGAAGCTCTTATCTCCGATGAAATAATTCAACAAAGGATCAATTTCCCCATTGTCGTCGTAGTCTCCAAAATACAGCGACACAGGTTCGTCAGTTGATGCTTTATATTGATAATTCAACCCGAAATTTCCAGCAACAAAATCCTGGTCACCGTCACTATCGAAATCTTCAACCAATAGACAATTCCACCAGCCTTCCGTTTGCCCCGATATGAACTCATGGCTCTTGTTAACCAACTGACCGTTTTCATTGATGCAAATCGTAACCGGCATCCATTCACCCACAATGATTAAATCCGGATAACTATCGTCGTTTAAGTCGAGCCAGGACGCATCCGTTACCATTCCTATTTTTGAAAGAAAAGAAGCTATTGTTTCTGTGCCTATCGAGAAATTCCCGGCTCCATCGTTGATCAAGATATAACTGGTCGGTGTTTCGGGATACCTGCCGGGAACAACCCTACCTCCTACAAACAAATCAAGATCCCCATCCTGATCGATATCAGCAGGTCTTACACAAGAACCACTCATCAGCATTGTTGGTAGTACTTTTTTGACTAATCTTCCACCTCCTATATTTTCGTACAATCTATCTTGTAAAAAAGTATCTTCCTGTTGAAATTCATTTCCACCACTTACTACATATAAATCCAAGTCGTCATCCCCATCCATATCAAAAAACACCGCATCGATATCTTCAGAAATCATGTCCGATTTAAAAATGGAAGACGAGAATTCTCGATACTCACCTGAAGATGTCTGAAGGAACATATTTCCGGGCTGCCCTTTTGCACCTCCAATAAACAGATCATTCAATCCGTCGGCATTTACGTCTCCTATCGCCGCAGCAGGACCCTGTGTAGAATACATTCTCGGGAGCAGCGGTTGGGATTTAAAATCCACGAAATTGTTTTCCTTATGTAGGAAAGGAATTGTACTGGTTTTCTTAAAAAATTTATTTTGTTCAATTCCAAGCTCAATTGACCCTCGTTCCGTAGCATTTTCGTATTTGAGAAGAATATTTTGATTAGCTGGGATATTGACTAATTTCTGTGTTCTTCCATCAGGCCAAAGCACTTTCATGGAGTCGATACTTTGGGCTTTGCCCAAACCAAACGACAAGCTCGATTCAACCGAGGACTGAAATCCACGGTAGGGATTGACATTCCGAAACATTTTGTTATCTCCCAGATAGACGGTCAATTCGGCGCCAATGCCCTTAGGATTTTGGTTATTCCCCTCCAAAGCAATCTTCAAATAGTTATTCTCTTTGCTCTTGGAGTTATTTCGGTAAATCAACGCTTCATTGTCAATACAATTGATAACCAAATCCAAATCACCATCGTTGTCAAGATCAGCATATGCAACTCCGTTTGAAAGCGTAGGTTGATCAAACCCCCATTCTTCCGAAACATCCGTGAATTGAAGGCCTCCTAAATTTCGAAACATGTAGTCGTGTTCTTTATATTCGGGCAGCAGCTCCAGAATATCAATGAGACTTTCTGCACTCTTTCCTTGTTTGATCCTTCCAATAAGTTCTCCCTGGATTTTCAAAAAATCATTGGAGTTGAAATTCTTTTTAAAACCATTGGTGATAAATACATCCTGTTTTCCATCGTTATCGAAATCGGCTATCAAAGGCGCCCAACTCCAGTCTGTGTTTGACATCTTTAATAATTCCCCTATTTCGCTAAATGTGCCATCACCGTTGTTAATGTGTACCATGTTTCGCATGTATTGGTGGTGTAGTCCCCGCTCAACCATTGTCTCATACACTTCGTATTTGTGTTGCCAGAAAAATCCCTTTTGTTGATCATTGTACTCGGGCAACATGTCCAAACTGATAATATCCAATAATCCATCGTTATTTAGATCAGCTATATCCACACCCATCGATGAAACAGACATGCTCGTTAATAAGCTGTCGCTCACTTCGTTAAAGAATTTCCCATTTTTGTTTAAATAGAGTTTGTCCTTTTCTGTATAGTCATTGGAAGTGTAAACGTCAGGCCAGCCGTCCTTATTTAGATCGCCTACCGCAATACCTAAGCCATAATTAGAAACCGGGCCATAGATGCCCAATGAGTCGCTGACATCGGAAAACACACCACTTTCAAGGATATCATTCCGATACAACTTATTGCCAACATAATTTACCCTTTTGTTATCATAACGTTTTTCAATGCTGTAAGAATTTGAGAGCGGCAGCCGCGAGTGGTTCAGTAAAAATAAATCCAGATCACCATCATTGTCGTAGTCAAAAAAAGCAGAATGAGTTGAAAAAGAGGCATCATCCAGATTATATTCATTGGCTTTTTCAGTGAAGGTCAAATCCCCGTTATTTACTAAAAGAATATTCTTTCGCCTATCTGTTTCCGGGCTTGCAGAACGACACACATAAATATCAAGAAGCCCATCACTATTAATATCAACCATGGAAACACCTGTCTTCCACCCCACTTCACAGCCAGTATTCGATTGATCGGTTATGTCTTTAAACCGAAAATCTCCTTGGTTCAGGTATAGTTTATTGCCAAAAATATTGGAAGTAAAATAAATATCGGTTAGGCCATCATTATTGATATCGCCAACGGCTACACCCCCGCCATTGTAGAAATACTCGTAGTTGAATATATTGCTGATTTCGGTTTCATGAATTGCGTTAGTGAATTCAATTCCTGTGTCTTTTGAGGGCACCAAAGAAAATAGTGTTTCATTTTTTTTGGAAGAACAGGAAAAGAATAATATCACAAATAAGATATAGAGTAGGTACCTAAACATAAAGTATAAATCTATCACATACCAAAATTAAAGCACTTAAAGATGTTACCTTTAATAATTTACCCTCTTCAAAAAAAAGGAAAATTAAAGCTTTAGTGTTTTCAAAGCTATTCTATTTTGGTGGTTTAGTAAAGAAAAAAAGCCATCACACCTTAAATGTGATGGCTTTTAATAAAAATCAATTTTTATTAGAAGTTCAACCCAATTTCATCAATATAAACTGTATGATTTTGAGTTGTTCCGTAGTTTTTAAATCGAAGTTCATTGAGGTTTGCTGTTTCTGCTGAATAGCCACTTAAGTCAATAACAATTTTATTGTACTCTCCACCAGTAACAGCAAATGATGCTTCAGCTCCATCGTTGAATTGAACAGCATAATTACCATCAGATTCAAAGTAAACGTAAAGAACCAATTCTGAATAACCAACCAAAGCTGTGCTGCTTAATGGATGAATTTGAAGAGCACCCCAGTTATCATTATATGTCACTTCAATGGAAGCTGAACCCTGGAAAGTATTATTTCCGCTCTCCCAGTCCTTGCTTGAATGACCCCAGCCATCCCAGGCCTGCCATCCTGCATCCAATGCATCTTTGTATATGTAAGTATCTGGCGCTTCAAATGGTGCCTCCGGCATGTCCACTGTCAACCCAATCTCATCGACAAAAACAATGGTATTATTTGTCCCTGCGTCTGGATTGTTGTTTTTAATATGCAACTGACCTATTGGAGATCCAAAACCAGGCAACTCAGCTAAAGGAACAACTATTTGATGATATTGATCACCAGTAAAATGTGGCGGGTAATATTCACCCCCAGAGCCTGATAGTTCTGCTATAATGTCAGATTCTTCTCCTTGAACATAAACATAAAAGACTAAATAATTATATCCGGCAAATGGATTATCAACACCTGTCCCGTTATTAATTTGAATGGCACCCCAGTTGTCATTGAAAACAGACTTGATAGCAAAGTCTCCGTCAGCAGCATTTTCGTCATTTTCATAATCTTGAGAGACATGTCCCCAACCTCCCCAAGCTTGCCAACCATTTTGAAGGCCGTCTTTGTATATGTAATAATCGAGTGTTGGAAATCCTCCCGCAGAGGGCAATTTTAACACTACACCCAGATTATTTGAATAACCATGAATTGTTTCATAGCCGATAGCGCCTTGTGTAGCAGCATCAGGAATTGCAAAAACGATTTCCGTTGCTGAATGACTTATAAATTCAGTGGCGTTAACTTCCACACTTCCCGGCAATGTTAATTTGCTTACCAAATCGAGATCCGTACCGGTAATTGTTAAATTATCAACGCCTGGTACGGCAGGTGATGGGCTAACTGATGTTCCCACAGGTAGTATAATGGTTAGCTCTCCCACCTCAATATCAACTGGTGATGCCTGTTTAAGTATCACTGCTCCTGTTTCAACGGTTGCTGGAACTGTAACCACGATTTCAGTCTCTGACTGACTTACAAAACTTGATGATGAAATAGAGACTTCCGGGGTAAATACCAATTCTGTAACTAAATCCAGATCGGTACCGGTAATAGTCAAATTTTCCTCATGCTTGATAGAAGAAGGATTCAATGAAGTTACAGTAGGAACCGTAACAATCAACTCCTGATCAATCGCAAAAGTTACCGGGTCGGTACCACCTGTAGAAAAAATCAGGAATCCTGATTGAGCTTCCATAGGAACCGTCACTACTAACTCAGTTTCAGATTGACTTACAAAGTCATCCATTTCGACGGTTACGTCACTTTCAAAAGTGACGCTTTCGATCCAGTTTATTTTAGTACCTGAAATTAAAATATTGGTACCTGGTTTTGCTTCCGGTGTAATAGCGGTAATTACCACATCCACTTTAAAACTCAAAACTGTTTTTGATTCGATCTGACCATTTGAAGTATTAAGGACAACCTTTCCTGCTTCAGCAGACTGAGGAACGATTAATCTAAAAGTCTCACTCGAAACACCGATAAATTGACTCCTATCGACCGTAATATCTGGTTTCAAAACAACGGACGTTACTTTGTCGAGATTTTGCCCAATAAAAATAATTTCATCCCCATGTTCCACTCCTGACGGCCCGAAACTCGACAGCACAACCTCGCTTGTGTTAACCGGGTCATCATCCTCACAAGAAGAAAATGTAATCAGGGCTAACAGTGCCAGGATGGAAAAAATATTTATAATAAGATTCTTCATAACTAAATGATTTTGTTATAATTAATTATTTGGCACTACGCGAACGTTATCTATTGCAAAGTACTGCATTGGCGCGTCGTTTGGCCCCTGAAGAACGATAGATATATCATACCCATTTGCATCGTATTCAAAATTACCACTTGTGCCATATGCATAAAATGTCTCCCATGGAATAGTAACTGTCATCCATTCACCATTGGTGTCAATGTTAGGCTGCCAGGTATATAAATCAGGATTAGGCTGACCATCAGCCGGACCACGGCCAGCAAGGTTATCGATATCGTTGCCTATCCATATATTAAACCACGCCCCCGCCATTGTTCCTGTCGTGTTGAGCTCAAACTTCAAGCTATAATTTCTGGGATTAGCAAAAGCCTGCTCGGGAATATTCGCTAAGCTGGCATTTTCAGGCGCAGTAGATTGGCCAGTCCATATTTCACTCCAACCCCATGCTCCATACCCAGTTGACCCATAAGGATTGTGTAAATAGTTTCCATTGATACTTGGAATTCCATCAACTGAAGCTGATGCATAGTTAAAGTCTCCCGTAGCCGGATGCCACAAATCTGTATTACTAGGTGCCTGACCACCATCACCTGACATATTATCAAAATCAAGGATGATATTCCGATCATCACGAAACCAAAATATTGACTCCACAGATCCAAAATTCGTTGTAACGGTTATTGGTCCCGATTGAACGCCAGCCGGGACTCTCACCTCGAGCACCTGATCTTCAACTGAAACAATTTCCCCTTCAATATCTCCACTAAACATAACCTCCAACGGCTCGTAAAAGAAATCCCCATAAATTGTAGCCGTTTCACCCTCATCAACATACTCGCATTTCATTCGCTGTACAACAGGCTCACTGATGTCTACTGAAAAATTATAATTCATGGCACTTCCATTCTGGAAGACTAATTTCATTTCATTCGTTACTACTTCCGGAATTTCCGAAGGCACCCGGGTGATAATAGACTTATCATAAATAAATGCAGTATTAAGTTCAGCACGCTGATCATTAAACCACACCTCCATTGTCTTGCCAAGGTTTTCGCCCATAATTGCAATCATTTGACCCTGGCCTGCAGCTACGAGTAATGAATCAGAAGAAGCTGGATTTGTTACTCGTATGTAGTGAACAACGGGATCACCCGTTTCTGTATCCTCACAACTTATTAGCATACCAAGAGATGCTAACAAAAGGCCGCTAAATATTTTATATATAATCTTTTTCATAATATCTATCTAAAAATTAGAATTACTTAAAACTACTCACCAAACTCATAAGGAACTGGTTCCTCACCCAAAGTGGCCGCTTGATTAAGTTCAGACGCTGGAAATGGCAATTGGAAGTTGCCTGAATTGGCATCCGCGTTCCTGAAAGCAAACCATGAAGTTTTTTCAAAAGTCCATGCAGTTGGATCAGGCCATTGATTCGGATGAACCACGAATAAACCACGATCCTGAGCATTAATAATATTATATGCTTTTTGCGCATCATAATAATGCAACCTCACTAAATCATACCAAGCCATACTTTCCATTGCAAATTCCTTAATGCGTTCTTCAAAAATATCCTCCCAGGTCAGAGGATCCGTAAACTCGGGTAGGCCTGCCCTCATATGGACCGCATTAAAATACTCCAATGCCTTGGCATCTGTTGTGGAAGCGTTATTACCAAGTTGTGCTTCAGCGTAGGTAAGGTACATTTCTGCTAAACGTAACATATAAGTGTTGTTGGGATACCTTTGCCTGTCAGATTCACCTGGCAATTTACCAACCACATATTTTTTGATACTGGCAAAACTATTGTCAGAATCAGCGCCCGGATCAGGAAAAACATATGATTCACTCACACCGTCATTATCAACTTGTAACTCCGGATAAGTAAATCCCGGTAACATGAATGTAGTTTTCAATCGCTTGTCAAGTGTAAAACCCGGAGTAGTCCCATCATCCACAATTAGTCCGTCATATAATTCAAGCATCCACCAGGAAGCGCTAAGGTCGCCTCCCCAACCGTCTCCGTTGGCAGCAATTTCATTACTATGGGTAATTTGCGATACCATGGTATTGGATGCCTCATAACCATTGGGCGCTGTAGTAAACACCCACTGAAGTTCAAACAGTGATTCGTTATTGTTGTCATATGGATGTAGAAATAAATCTTCATAATTTGTCATCAGAGACTTACCACTCATAGTAATGACCCTTTCCGCATATTCCTTAGCGAGGTCAAGATGGGCCTGATCCCTGGATCCTGATGATGCTCCCAGACCAGCCAAAGTCAGGTGCGTTCTGGCAAGCATACCCTCGGCAACCCATTTTGTAAGCCTGCCTTGTTGGCTAGGTTCTTCCAAGAGGTTTTCCGCTGCAAATTCAAAATCTCTTTTGATAAACTCCCAGACATCTTCGACTAAGTTCCTTCTTAATGTTGGGCCTGACACATGCTCTAAATTATTTTCAATAATGGGCACAGCCCCATAATTCATCACTAAATGCCTGTAAGCAACCGCTCGCATAAATCGTGCTTCTGCAATAGCATGATTCCTGATTTCCTCAGACACTTCTTCACCAGCATAGGTATTGATATTGTTAATTACCAAATTAGCTTGACCAACGGTAACATAAAAGGATTGATATGCCTGCTCATTGGGTTCAGATACGTCGGTGATATTAAACTGTACCGCATCCTGGTCACCCCAAGCCCTGTAAACCGTTCCACCACGTATGTCACCCAACTTCCAATTTGCTTTATCAACATATGTTTTCCATACCGAAGAATAAAGAGGAGCCGTTCCGGCAAGTACTTGCTCATCATTCTTATAGAAATTAGCATCTACCAGCGCATCTTTTGGAGGTCTATCGAGGAAATCCTCTGAACAGCCAGCCAGCACGCTGCACAGCACCAACAATACCAGAATATTATTTATATTTTTCATTTTTGTCTTCATTAATGTTAAAAATCGACCTTCACATTTACTGAGTACATAGGGGTTAATGGGTATCGACCATAATCAACACCTATAAATCCACCAGCCTGAGCAGAATTAGGTCCAACATAAGATCCAACTTCAGGATCGTATCCGGAATAACTTGTAAAGGTGTAAATATTTTGTGCACTCACACCTACCATTAAACCTCTCAACACTTTCAGTTTATCGATGATCGATGCAGGCACCCTGTAGTTGACCGTTATGTTTTTAACTCGCAAATAAGATCCGTCTTCCAAATATTTATCAGTAAGACGGTCATAGTTTCCATTTAGGCTACTGCTTGAGAACCGGTTTACGTTAGTTCCGGGATTTAAAAGATAAGGTTCACCTTCTTCATCTAACTCTACTTTGGCATAATCAAATGTTTCTTCAAACATATTGCGGCCTAAGTTTATGTTATTTGGATTCCCGTTTTGATACCTTAAATAGTTATATGTATCGTTTCCGTAACTATAGGTCAATAAAATACTAACTTCAAAACCTTTATAGGAGAATGTATTGGTAAAACCTCCATAGGTTAATGGCCATGGATTTCCAATAAAAGTTCTGTCATCAGCGGTGATTTTACCATCCGGTACTCCTTCAGGACCACTAACATCCTTGTATTTCACATCCCCTACCCAAATTCCATCTTCTGCCACAGGAAGAAGTTCACCGTTATTGTCAACAGGTCTGGCGCTGTTTTCAACCTCTTCCCTGGTTTGGAAAATACCTTCTTCAATATACCCATAGAACATCCATGGAGGACTTCCAACCTCAGAACGTTGGGCGAAATTATTTAGGAACCAATCAGGGGCCTCGCGGGTGATATGTGAAGAGCCCGTGGTTAATCCGGTGATTTTAGTCCTGAAAGCTGAAATGTTAAAGTTAGATTCCCACTTGAAGTTATTACTGTTAATATTCACAGTTTTGAGTGAAATACCCATTCCTTTGTTTTCAAGTGATCCAACATTAATAAGTGGCGCAGAGGGAGCAGCATCTCCTCTCGTACCCATATACCATGGTAATTCAGCCGTTAAGATAAGGTTATCCGTTTTTTTCAGGTATATATCCGCATCGATCTGGATTCGATTATCTAACATACCAACAGTTAAACCAAGATTGTTGGTCAGGGTCTCTTCCCATTGAAAATTAGGATTCGGATATCTTCCAGGACGGAAACCTGAACCCCATTCTGTAGGAACAGCTTGAGCAAAAGAACCATAAATAGCTCCTCCGCTTCCTTGTGCACCTGTTGTTCCTGTCTCATATCGCACTCTTAAATCAGTAAAAAAGGGCACATTAAAGAATGATTCTTCGGAAACCCTCCATGCAGCTGACAAGGAAGGGAAATATCCCCATTTATTTCCGGGACCAAAGTTAGAAGAACCATCAGCCCTAAAAGTTGCCATGATGATATATCGGTCATCATAATTATAGTTGATACGCCCCAGGTACGATTCCATTGCCCAATCACCCTGGCCACCACCATTTCCTGCGGTTTCAGGATCCCCTGCATTCAAATCAAGAACCTCATTTGTTAAAAAGCCAGTTCTTGATCCACTTAAGTTTTTCCAGGTTGATTCTTGCGATTCGTGGGTAAACATTAAAACAAGGTTATGCTTGTCAAACTGCTTGGTATATCTTATGGTCTGACTCCATCCCCAATAGGTATTTAAATTGTCAGTGTTATTGAGTGTTGCGTTGTTGTTTTCCTGCCATCCCCAGTCATATGTTGGTAAATAGTTGGTAGTAGTGGCATATCCAATATCAATATTAAAACTGGTTGAGATTTCCAACCCATCGAGAGGAGTTATGCCAGCTGATAAATTACCTAAGATTCTTCTTCTTGTCAGCTCATTGGTGGAGAGACTAGCCAACCCAATGGGGTTAGGTGGGGCAAACTGTTCTGCATTGTTATCAGGATTGCCACCACCAAAACTTCCATCTGGATTTCGAACCGGGATTTGCGGGGCAAGTTGGATCGCATTGACAATAAGGTTGCTACCACTTAGGTTATTTGCTCCTAACTGCTCATCTGTTTCAGCATAATTGATATTCGCACCAATATTGAACCAATCTCTTGGTTTAGTGTCAAGGTTCAAACGAAATGAAGTCCTTTCAAATCCGGATCCCATAGCAACTCCCTCCTGATTCATTCGCTCACCCGATAAATAAAAGGTAGTCTTCTCTGAACCTCCGCTTATGCTAAGCTGATGTTTCTGCATGGCAGCAGTATTAAAAAGCTCATCCTGCCAATCGGTACCCGGTCCAAGAATGGAAGGGTCCAGGAAATCTTCACGGACATCACCTCCGACGATGGATTTGTACTCATTTTCCATTTGGGCATATTCAGGAAGTGTTAGTACATCCAACGATTTCGGAGTTGTTTGAATGCTATAATCGAATCCATAAGAAATTTTAACATCGCCAGATTTCCCTTGCTTGGTTGTGATCATGATTACTCCATTGGTACCGCGTGAACCATAAATGGCGGTAGCCGATGGTCCCTGAAGGACCTCCATGCTGGCTATGTCTGACGGGTTAAGAGATGATAACGGATTATCGCCATTCGCAGAAGTGGACCCCTGCATCTGGACACCATCAATGACATACAAAGGTTGATTTGAACCATCAATGGAATTAATCCCCCGGATGTTAACTGAAATGCCACCACCTGGCGCCCCGGTATTTTGTGTAACAAAAACACCAGCCGATCTACCTTGAATGGCCTGCTCAATGGTTGTGTTTACTGTCTTTTCAATATCGTCAGAAGAAATAGAGGTCTGGGCTGTGGTCAAATCAGCTCTTCTGACCGATCCATACCCGACAACAACAATCTCAGAAAGTTTAGTAACATCTTCAGCCAAGGTAATGTTGACCTGGCTTCTGGTTCCGACCTCAACTTCTTCAGAAACGTATCCAATAAATGAAACGACCAAAACATCTTCACTGGCTGCCTCTATTGAATAATTTCCCTCAATATCGGTCACAGTACCTTCAGTCGTCCCTTTTAAAATGACGTTTGCACCAATGATTGGCTCTCCATTTGTCTCGAGAACTTTACCCGTAACAGTATGCTTTTCCGACTGACCATAGGTTTCCAGTGCAAGGAATTGCACAGAAACTATCGCCAACAGAATAGCGAAGTATTTCAAAGCGGTCGCTTTGAAACGAAGATTTTGACAATCTCGTGGTTTGTACTTTTTTCCCATAATATTCCATTTTAGTTATTAAATTCATTTTTATTTGATAATGAAATTTTTTCGAAATCTATAAGTAAGGATTTGCTCTTTTTACTAAAAAAATATATTGAAATCTATTAGTCATTTTGACTATTTCGATTTCACTATTTATTATTTTCTGTTGAATGACAATCCTCATAAATCAATCGTTTAACGCTCTTGAAAATAGAACGGCAATCCACAGATCCTTTAAATAACTTCCGGAAAATGTTTTACAGCAATCCCTCATGTCAAATTTAATTTGTAAAAAACTATTTACCTACAGTTCATTAAAACGAAAGAATTCAGCTCGTTTGGAGTTTCAAAAAAAATAAGGGTGTTTGTTAGGGATATTACAATTTAAGTTGCCTGAAGTCTTATAAAATACAAAATTTTAAACCTCTAAAAGCGCTTGTTAAGACAAATCACCATCCTTTTTTGGACGATTTGCATAACAAATATAATATTTCAGTCATAAATTAATAATCTATTCAGAATAAATTTTAACGTCTCATCTGATTATTTAAAGTGTGAAAAGTACATTTATAATTATAGATAAAGCCTATCCCTGATATTATTCTAATAATTCTCCTTTTTCGTTACAATTAATTCAAGTAATGATATTAGTTGTTAAAAAAATACTAAATTTCAGCATGCAAGGAATATTAAAGATTTTAACATTTTTTTCTCTGATCTTTCTTATTGTTCCAAAGACAAAATCTCAAAATCACGACCTTGACAGTAAGATTGGATATGAGTACTCTTTCAAAATTGAGCAGTCGATTGGAGTTTATGATGATTCGGCCAAATCCGACTATGTTAAATTAATTGGGCAAAGACTGATCAAACATCTTGAACAAAAGCTTTTTGACTATCATTTCCGAATTTTGGATAGTAGCGAGCCCAACGCCTTTGCCCTTCCCGGAGGATATGTTTATATCACCAGGGGACTTTTACTTTTATTAAATTCGGAAGACGAGTTGGCCTGTGTGATGGCCCATGAAATCATTCATAGTCAGGAAAGACATACCATCAAACAAATGCGAAAAAGCATTCTGCCAGGAATTCTCCAGATTCCGGGAAGCATTATCGGAGGTATCGCCGGACAGGATGTTGGTATTTTGATCAATTCACCTATCCTCTACGGAAGTAAAATTTATCTCTCAGGATATAGCAGAAAAAATGAGAGAAAAGCCGATCAGCTTGGTATGTCCTTGGCTGCAAAAGCAGGATACGATCCGGGAAAACTTGGAGTCATCCTGGCCAGTATCAGCAAGGAACTGGAGTTGAGGACCGGGGAGAAGGAAAAGAAAAATTACCTGACAGACCATCCTTATACACCTGATAGAGTAGAATACATTCAAAAAACCAAGGAAAATCTGGATATTTCTCCTATAAATAAAGAATTAGAAGATAATCTGTTTGTAACTATTTTAAATGATTTAGTAGTTGATCAAAATCCGGAGCAAGGATTAGTGATTGAAAATGCTTTTATCCATCCAAAACTAAAAATCAAGATGGAATTTCCTGAAAACTGGACGATCAGAAATTCACCATTAATGGTAGCAGCTATTGACCCTGACCACAGTGCCGCCATTGTTTTAAGGATTAATGAAGAGGAGTCCGATCCGGATAGTGCTGCACTCAAATTTCATCGTGCTATTCGCAATGAAAATATCGAAACTCTTACCAATGAATCAATCCATATAAACAATCTACAAGCTCACTTATTAACATTGAGATCTTTTCAAGACGAGAGATATTCCTATTTCCAAAGTGCCTGGATTAAAAAAGATTCCCTTTTATATAATTTGATCGGTGTTGCTCCGGAAAACCTTAAGGAGGACTTGAAATCAACTACCTTGTCCTTCCAACCGGTTTTAAATGATGATTGGGACAACATTCAATACAAGAAAGTCAAAGTAGTCACAAGTCATGAAGGTGAAAGTTTGACTGAAATAATAAGTAGAAATCAGTCAGTTGAAGACAAAGAACTTACGGGGATCATCAATAATCTAGAAAGTGATTATATTTTTGATAACAACCGCCTGGTCAAAGTAATTATTTCTAAAAAATATGTTGATTAGATTTTTATTTCGGATCATTTATAAAGTTAATTTTTATGTCTCACGGTAGATTTAATAACCCTGTAGAAGCAGCACTAACAGGACTTTTGGACATTTTCAGAAAGCAAGACCTGAAAAATCATTTAAAAAGCGAAGATACTCTGGAAGGAAAAACATGTTTAATTACAGGTGCTAATTCCGGTCTTGGATTTGGCATTGCTACCCAATTTGCTGAAAGAGGGGCAAATGTGATCATGGCCTGCAGAAGCGGAATTCCTGAAGCAGGAAATAAGGTAATGGATCTCACCGGGTCATCAAAAGTAGAAATGATCAGGTTGGATTTGACTGATCTCAATTCTATTCATCAGTTTATTGATGAATTAAAAAACAGAAAAGTTAAAATTGATGTTTTAGTGGCCAATGCTGGCATTGCCCCTCCTAAGGCACGAAAAACTCAAAGCGGAATGGAAGAAATGTTCATGGTGAACTATCTTTCAAAATTTATTTACATCAATTTAATGCTCAAAGAAGGAATCATTCCCAATGACTTTTATAATCATAAAAACGGACAAAAAAGTATTCCTCGCATTATCTACATTTCTTCAGACAGTCACCAGGGCGCTTCCGGAATTGATTACGAAGAATTTGGAATTTATAAAGATTATGGTGTGCAAAAAGCCATCAATAATTACAGCTACTTCAAGCTCGTCATGAATACATTTGCTACAGCACTTTCAAAAAGATTAAATAAGAACGGTAAAATGGATGTTTCTGTGAATGTCCTCTGTCCTGGACCAGTAAATTCGAATATTGCGAGGGATGCACCGTTTATACTAAGGTCAATCCTTAAATTTATTTTCAAAGTATTCTTTCCTTCTGCATATAAGGCCGCTACACCTGTTACGTACATGGCAAGTTCATCTGAATTTGAGGGAAAGACCAACGAGTACATGCACATGTTTAATCATAAAAAGATGGACCCAAAAGTTTATGATGAAAAGGAAGGGGCTAAACTATGGGAGTATTCCGATGATGTCTGGAAAAAAATTGATGAAAGTTTCATGGAATACAAATTATCACAAATTCTTTGATCGCTACAATTTGAAAATTAAAGTTTATTCTAGAATAAATAAGAACATGACATATTCCGATCTTCAAAAGATAATTGAATACTTATCACAAAAACATCGCATTGAAAGAGAATATATCATCGATGAAATAGTGCATGAGCTTAAAAAGAAATATGGTGAGTTGTGGAGTGATCAGGACAAACATTCCTGATTAGCCCTAACGCCATATCCAATACTCCCCTTTTATTCCTAAATAGTAGCCCCACCTTTCGTTACCGACATATTCAAGGTAAGGAGAATAAAGCTGATCACTGGCATATTGATTATACCTGGCAAGAGAAAACACAAATCTCAAATGAGGCCTTGCCCAAATATTTCTTTCCCCAAGAACGGATAAGGTAGGTGCCAGGCTAATTTTTGTCATCCTGTACCAGGGCTGGGTGCCATCTTTCCTTTGCGAATAATGTAATTCTGTCAACAAATGGAATGTATCAGAAAAATAGGTCACACCTCTGGTTCCTACTGTAAAATCCTCCTTTCTATTGAAAACTTCTTTTCCAAAGTAAGTTTCAGCCATATCATCAGATTCTGCCGCTCCTTTACTTTTATTATAAATCAGATATCCGTGCAATGAAAATTTATTCGACAGGTTCATTACAAACTGATTAACCAATGCCCAGCTATACGCATCCCTGAAATCATGCGTATCCAGATTTGGCGCCCCAAAGGTGAGATAAGTCCGGGTTACACCTCCATCACCGCCATTTGCAATGCCGTTACCATATCTTATAGCAAGGTCATTGAAAGATCCCTCTATAAACCTGGGCAGGTCTATATGATGCCGCAATCCAAATACAAAACCGTGGTCAGAAGGATAATTTAAGATAGTAACTGTATCCTCTTCACTGGCATCACCCATTCGGTGGTATTCAAGCAAATAAGTGAGCTTTTGATTAGGACTGAGTTTTTGATCTTGCTCCAAAATGAGGACACTTCTTTGCCTTAGTCCCAATGAAGGAGTGCCCGTTTTAATATTCAGGTAAAAATAAGGCGGGACGGTCGCAGTAGTATCCAGGTTAAACACCATTATCGCTGCAAGACGCGTATTTTTATATTCAACACCGGCACCCTGCCCGGAATGGTCATTAAAATAAAAACAATCTGCAATGTGTACATCAGGACCACGGTATAGCCTGGACCCCACCCAAACATTGAACAGATCTTTTTTACCTACACCTCTTGCTTCGATGTATAGCTCCGGAATGGCAAAGGTCAACCCTCCCAAATCCGTTGAACTGCTGTTGCCAAACAAATTCAGGCTTCTTGAATAAAAAGAAAACCTCGTTTGAACCCTCACATTCATGCTATCAGATTTCACCTTCGGGGTGAAGTTGATTCCGGTGGCCAATTCAAGATAGTCCTGCTCCTCCATCCGGCCGCCAATGCTCCCCATGTTGTTTAAATTGAGGCGCCGGCCTACAGACCCTTTATTTTCATAATTCCAATCAACACCTATCCTACCATATGACCCGATAAAAAATTTATCATAAGATGCTTCCTCATAAACAATCTGTGCATTCAAAAAGTGCGGAATAACAATACCAAGTAAAAGTATTGCAATAAAATTTACTTTCATAGCCGGATGATCTGTCTTCAAAAATAACAATGGAGTAATATAAACAAAGCTTTTTGATCAATCACCAGATATTTGCAAGAATTGATTTACGTATTTTTACGTATTTTTTATTTGACAATTGAAATTACTTACGTATTTTTGAATCATTATTAAGTATAAGTACTTAAAATATTTGGATAGATGAGAATAATAATCGTAGGTAATGGCATGGTAGGCTATAAATTTTGCGAAAAGATTGTCGCAAAATTTGGCCCCGGAAAATTCGACATCGTCGTTTATGGCGAAGAACCCCGTCCAGCATACGACAGGGTGCATCTTAGTGAATACTTTTCAGGCTCAACCGCAGATGACCTGTTAATGGCTCCGGCATCCTGGTATCAGGAAAACCAGATAAAATTGGTGACTGGTGAAATGGTGACTGAAATTGATGCCGAAAAAAAGACCATTCAAACTCACAAAGGAACAACAGATTCATATGACAAGCTCATACTGGCTACTGGCTCAAGCCCATTCGTTCCTCCTGTTCCAGGAGTAGATAAAGATGGGGTATTTGTTTATCGAACCATTGAAGACCTGAATGACATCATCAATTATGGAGAAAAAATAAAGAAAGCTGCCGTGATGGGTGGCGGCTTACTCGGACTTGAAGCCGCCAAGGCCTTGCTCGACATGGGATTGGAAACACATGTCATTGAATTTGCTCCCAGGTTGATGCCACGTCAGCTTGACGAAGCTGGTTCCTCGATACTAAAATCAAAGCTGGAATCACTTGGAATTAAAATTCACACCCAAAAGAATACTTCTGAAATAGCAGGTAATGGCAAAGTCACTGCTCTTTCTTATGCCGATGGTTCTGAACTGGATATTGAAATGCTTGTGATTTCAGCGGGAATTCGGCCGCGGGATGAAGTAGCACAAAAATCAGGAATTGAAATTGGTCCAAGAGGGGGGATTGTGGTCGACAACTACATGAAGACCTCGCTAAACGACATTTTTGCCATAGGAGAATGTGCCTTGCACGATAATATGATCTATGGACTAGTTGCTCCAGGTTATGAAATGGCCGAAGTTGTCATCGACCAGATCGCTGGCGAGGGAACCAGGGAATTCACTGGTTTTGACATGTCAACAAAACTAAAATTGATCGGAGTTGATGTTGCGAGTTTTGGTGACCCATTCACTGATCCGGAAATATCACATACAATAGTTCTTGAAGATAAGATTAAAGGTATTTATAAAAGAATCAACGTTACCAGAGATGGCAAAAATCTGTTGGGAGGAATTCTAGTTGGCGAAGCCTCTGAGTATAATATGCTCCTCCAGATGGTACAAAATAGCATGGTTCTTCCTCCAAACCCTGAAGACCTTATTTTAGGAGCACGAGGCGGTGGAGAAGGCGGAGCACTGGGAGGCGTAGAATCCCTGCCTGATGAGGCCCAGATCTGTAGCTGTGAAAATATCAGCAAAGGCGACATAGTGAAATGCATCACTGAAGAAGAAATTACCGACATTGGTCAAATAAAAAAATCCACCAAAGCCTGCACAGGTTGTGGAGGATGTACTCCATTGGTTGCAGACCTCTTAAAACTTACACTTGAAGCCCAGGGCAAGGTTGTAAAAAAGACCTTATGCGAACATTTTGACTACACAAGGCAAGAGTTGTTTGACCTTATCAAAATCAATAACATTCAAAGCTACGATAAGCTTTTAGACAAACATGGTAAAGGTGATGGTTGTGAGATATGCAAGCCCGCTGCTGCATCGATGTTTGCCAGTATCTGGAATGAAATGATCCTGAAACAGGATACGATCCAGGATACAAACGACCGGTTTCTTGCCAACATTCAACGTGGTGGAACCTATTCCGTCATCCCAAGAATTCCCGGTGGAGAAATTACACCGGATAAATTAATTGCCATCGGTCGGATAGCCAAAAAATATGATCTGTATACGAAAATCACAGGAGGTCAACGAATTGACCTGTTAGGTGCAAGAGTTGAGCAATTACCGGAAATATGGGAAGAGCTTGTTGCAGAAGGTTTCGAAAGTGGTCACGCCTACGGTAAAGCATTGAGAACGGTAAAAAGCTGTGTAGGATCGACCTGGTGTCGGTATGGAGTCCAAGATTCTGTCACCTTTTCTTTGGAAATCGAAAACCGTTACAAAGGACTTCGGTCCCCTCATAAACTAAAAAGCGCCGTTTCAGGCTGTATCCGTGAATGCGCCGAAGCTCAATCCAAAGATTTCGGAATCATCGCTACCGAAAAAGGCTGGAACCTTTACGTCTGTGGAAACGGTGGCGCCAGGCCTCAACATGCGCAACTGCTGGCTGCAGATATTGACAAGGAAACCTGTGTCAAATACATCGACAGATTCCTGATGTACTACATCAAAACAGCAGAGCCTTTGCAGAGAACTGCAACATGGTTGAATAAGTTAGAAGGTGGGCTGGATTACCTGAAAGAGGTTGTTGTTCATGACAGTCTCGGAATCGGGGAACAGTTGGAGCAAGACATGCAATTGTTGATCGATAAATATGAATGCGAATGGAAAAAAGTAGTGGAATCACCGGAATTGAGAAAGAAATTCAAACATTTCATCAACTCCGATGAGCAAGATCCTGCTTTAAAATTTGAAAGTTCAAGGGAACAAAAGGTTCCGGTAGATTGGAACAAATAACCTTAAAAGCCTAGAAGAAAATGGAAGAAATAATTGCATTAAAAGAACATATGGTCGAGGAAGCTGGTAATATCAAAACATGGTTTAAAGCTGCCGCTGTGGAAGATTTCCCAGAAAATGGTGGAGCTTGCGTCAAATACAAAGACCTGCAAATAGCAGTATTTAATTTTACCCGAAAAAAAGAATGGTATGCATGTCAGAATCTTTGCCCCCACAAAATGCAGATGATCCTGTCGAGGGGGATGATCGGAACCCAGGGGGAAGAACCTAAAGTGGCATGCCCTTATCATAAAAGAACCTTTTCATTGAAATCAGGAGAATGTCTGAATGCAGAAGAGCATAAAATCGCGACTTTTCCTGTGAAAATCGAAGATGGATACGTTTATATTGGTTTTTCCAAATAAATAACTCGAAAACCCGTACTTTCATTGAAGGCAGCAATAGCTGCCTTTTTTTATTTGTACAATTACGTATTTTTACCGAAAAAATTAAGTACCAAAGTATTGGCCTTCAAATTTGACAACTTTAATATCAGAGGTAAAAGCGATTTTTCCCGCCTTGGAACGCTTTACATTGTCGCTTTAAGCACCATCGCCACAATCATTATTGTAGGTCAATTACTGATTCAAAACTTTTTAAAGGACCAGTTTTATGATTCCCGGGTCATCAACGTGGCAGGCCGCCAAAGGATGCTCAGCCAGCGAATATCAAAAATCTCCCTGCAACTTGAAAAACCGGATTCCAAGAAAACAAGGGAGCAATTGGTTGAGGAATTCGAAGAGACTGTTTACCTGTGGAAAACCTCACAGGAAGGATTGCTTTACGGCAATGATACGCTGAATTTACCCGGTAAAAACAGTAAAGTTATTCGTTCGATGTTCCAGGAAAATGCCAACTATTACAATAGAATGATTGGCAGTTGTCAGAACCTCCTTAAAATTCTGAAAGATGACCCAAATGCCGGACTATCAGAAATCAGCCCTCACATCGATATTATCCTGGAAAATGAAGGCAGCTTCTTAACAACAATGGACGCCATTGTGTTCCGATATGATCTGGAAGCAAGCCAGAAAGTAAAAAAACTCCGCATCACCGAATACATCCTCCTGGTAATCTCTCTCTGCGTCATTCTCTATGAGATATTTTACATATTCAAACCAACCGCGCAAAGTGTCAACAGAACGTTGAATAAGCTGATCATTTCAGAGAAAAATGCTCAGAAGATGACCAAGGAAATCGGCGTTCTTTATTCCAGCCTGGAAAAATCTTATGAAAAATTATCCTCCGTTAATCAACCTCTTGAAAATCCTAAATTACTTGCAAAAACCGACCGAGGCGGAAACCTAAAATTCATCTCGGATTTTTATTTCGACATTACTCAACTTAAAAAGAAAGAGATAGGTAAAACTTTTATCGATCTTTTTGCGGGGATAGAAAACAGCGAGGACGTTATGGATGAGTTGATTGATACGGTTTCAGAGGGATCTTCCTGGCGAAAGGAAATTAAATTCAAGGGAGGTGATCAACATGATATCTGGATGGACATTACTGTTACCCCGGTCTTCAATAACCAACATGAAATTACAGAAATGATGGTCGTTGGTTCGGATCTAACCAGAAGAAAACATGCGGAAATTCAGATGCACCAAAAAGACAGGGTAGAGATTGACAAAAAAATAAAGGATCAGAAATTCCGCTCAGTACTGATCCTGGAGGGTCAGGAAGAAGAGCGAAAACGAATCGCCATGGATATTCATGATGGAATTGGACAATTGCTGACCTCACTAAAATTCCAGATAGAAAGTATCGATATGGGGAATTATATGGAGTCTCGAAATAAGCTGGAAGATGCTAAAAACCTGCTCAAAGATGTGATCAAAGAAGTACGACGCGTGACTTTCAATTTGAAGCCAACAGTACTAAGCGATTATGGCATCAGCGCCGGGCTGGCGGTTTATGTAAAGGAAATCAATAAGCTGACGAACAAGGAGATCACTTTTACGAACAAAACGGATTTTTCAGAACGGCTTCCTTCCAAAATCGAGAATAACATTTACAGGATCATTCAAGAGGCAATTAACAACTCTTTGAAATATTCACATTCAGACACCATCACCGTGGAGTTGGAGCACAGTGATGAGAACCTGATGATCTGTATAAAAGATACGGGAATCGGGTTTGATGAAAAATTATTGGAAAAACCTAACTTTATGGCTGAATCCGGTAACGGTTTTTTTAATATGTTTGAAAGGACGGAATACATCAATGGAAAATTGGAAGTAAGTTCGTTGCCAGGAAAAGGAACCACAGTAACTTTAGTTGTACCACTAAATGAATATGCATAATGGATAAGATCAGGATTTTATTAGCTGACGACCACGCCCTTGTCAGGAAGGGAATTATGGCCATGCTTGAATCTGAAAGCGATCTGGAAGTGATTGGCGAAGCCAATGATGGAAAAGAAGCCCTGGAGCTTTCCAAAAAGCTAAACCCTGACCTGCTTATCATTGATATTCGAATGCCTGAAATGAATGGTATCGAGGCAACCTCCAAGCTACATGAATACAGCCCTCAAACCAAAGCATTAATCCTTTCGATGCACGATTCGGATGATTACGTGTTGCAATCTCTTCAGGTCGGTGCGAGCGGGTACTTATTGAAAGACACCGAAAAACCGGAATTCCTGAAAGCCATCCACCAGGTCATGACCGGAAACAAATACTTTAGTGGGGCAGTTTCCAATGCATTGGCAAGTCAGTTATTGGAAAGCCGACCGATCTCAAAAACCCATGAAGAACACGATGATTATGGTCTTACCAAAAGGGAACTTGAAATCCTGGGACTGATCATCAATGGTAAGAAAAATCAGCAAATCGCAGAGACATTGGGTAAAAGTGTTCGCACCATCGAAACGCACCGCTTTAACATCATGAAAAAAATGGGCGTGAACAATGCCATTGACATGGTAAACAAGGCGATGAAGGAGAATTTGGTTTGATTCTCAAACTCTGAAAACTCACACACCTACCCTGAATCTATAGAGATATCCTTTGTTCATATTTGAGCCATTTGTTTTAAAACCTACGTAATTACTTACCCTTCAATTAATCAATAATAAACTGACTTTCAACAGTTTAACAACAATACCCATTCATACTACTTGATTTTTTTGCGTATTTATACGTATTTATACGTAAATTACTTGCTTTTATTCTAAGTAATTCAGTATATTTACGTATATATACTACGTATTTAATCGTAGTCACTACTTAGAATTATTAACAACCTAATACTTACGCAAATGAACAATTGGTTAAAAACTCTTTTTGTCGCGCTAATCATCGGACTGATTGGTGTCGAAAAAGCTTCTGCTCAATTTACCCTATCAGCAGATGTAAGGCCACGAGCCGAATTCAGACATGGTTTTAAAAAACCACTGGAGAAGTCACTGGATCCGGCTTTCTTTATTGAACAACGAACACGTCTCAACGCTGGCTTTCAGTCAGAAAAATTTGATGTTTATATTTCCCTGCAGGACGTCAGAACCTGGGGAGCGGTAGGTCAGGTTTATAAGACTGATCCATCGCTCGACAATATTTACGAAGCATGGGGGGCTTATAAAATCAATGCCAAGCACTCAATCGTCGTCGGACGAATGGCTTTGGATTACGATAATGCGCGTTTTTTAGGCGATCTTGACTGGGCGCAGCAAGGCCGGTCTCACGATTTGGTAAAATATGTTTACAGCGGTGAAAGTTCCAGCCTGCACATGGGAGCGGCTTTCAACCAGGATGCCAATACCCCGGAATATGCCAAGCTGGCCAGCACGTATTATTCCGGCGTGGGCAATTACAAAACCATGCAGTATGCGTGGTACCACAAAGACTGGAATAGCTCAGCGCTTTCATTATTGCTCTTGAATAACGGGGTACAGGCAGCTGATTCTTCCGTCAACTTTTCACAAACCCTTGGCCTTTTCGGTTCGAAGAAATTAACCGGAGTCAAACTGGGATATGAATTGTACTATCAATTTGGTAAAGATCCGGCCGGAAGGGATTTAAGCGGTTTGTTGGCCTCGGCAAACGTAACACTATTCGCAACTAAGCCAACCTCTCTTACACTTGGTGTAGATTATCTATCCGGTGATAAAGCTGATACGGAAAAGAATGAATCCTTCAATCCACTATATGGAACCAACCATAAGTTTTACGGATTCATGGACTTCTTCTATGTTGGAAATGGACACAAGAACAAGGGATTGGTAGATATCTACGCACAAACCAAGATCAAAACCGGTGAAAATTCTGCACTCATTGCCCACTTGCATGAGTTTATGTCCGGAACAAGCGTAGGCGTAGATGAAAGTGGCGCTGATTACTCATCTACCCTGGGAACGGAACTAGACCTGGTTTACAATCTCAACATCGCGCCAGCGGTCAACTTGAAGGTTGGGTACTCCCAGATGTTTTACACCGATTCCATGGAGTTCCTGAAAGACTCGGTTAATCCGAAAAAATATGATGCATGGGCATGGGCCATGTTTACATTCACACCAACATTATTCACAACTAAAGCTGACTAAATATTCAAACAAATACTACTATGAAAAAGAAATTCACAATCATACTAACACTTTCCATTCTGCTTGCGGGATTGACCATCCAATCCTGCGGAACTAAATCAAACTCCCAGAGCACAATGGATTCATCTGAAATTGTTGTCCCGGAAGACGAACCGGAAAAAATTGAACTCACATTCGGTTTTATCAAGCTGACAGATATGGCTCCTTTAGCCATTGCCAAAGAAAAGGGATTCTTCGAAGACGAAGGATTGTATGTAAAACTGGAAGCGCAGGCAAACTGGAAAGTCTTGTTGGACAGGGTGATCTCAGGAGAATTAGATGGGGCACACATGCTTTCCGGTCAACCGATCGGTGCAACCATCGGATTCGGAACCCAGGCTGACATTGTCACACCATTCAGCATGGACCTCAATGGCAATGGCATTACCGTGTCGAATGAGATCTGGTCTGAAATGAAGAAAAATGTGCCAATGGAAGGTGGCAAACCCATCCATCCCATTAAAGCAGATGCACTGAAACCTGTTATTGAAAATTATAAAACTACCGGCAAACCCTTTAACATGGGTATGGTTTTCCCGGTTTCCACCCACAACTACGAGATCCGCTACTGGCTGGCAGCAGCAGGCATTTCTCCAGGCTTTTATACTGAAAGTGATATTACCGGTACGACTGATGCTGATGTTCTGCTTTCGGTTACCCCTCCCCCACAAATGCCCGCAACACTTGAAGCAGGAACAATATTAGGATATTGCGTCGGTGAACCATGGAATCAACAGGCTGTATTCAAAGGCATAGGTGTGCCGGTTACAACTAATTATGATATCTGGAAAAACAATCCTGAAAAAGTATTCGGAGTCAGCAAAGAATGGGCGGACAAATATCCCAGGACAATGGTAGCCATTACAAAAGCTTTGATCAGGGCTGGAAAATGGCTGGATGAAAACAACGGAGCCAATAGAAAAGAAGCTGTTGAGATCCTTTCACGACCGGAATATGTTGGCGCTGATTTCGAAGTAATCGCCAACTCAATGACCGGCACATTTGAATTTGAAAAAGGCGACAAAAGAGCTATGCCTGATTTCAATGTATTCTTCCGGTATAACGCCACCTATCCATATTACAGTGATTGTATCTGGTTTCTTACTCAAATGAGAAGATGGGGGCAGATTACTGAACCAAAACCAGCCGAATGGTATGCCGAAACGGCTAAGAAAATCTACTTGCCGGAAGTATGGCTGGAAGCCGCTAATCAACTATTGGAAGAAGGCTATCTGACGGAAGACGAAATACCTGAAACAGATGGTTACAAACCGGCCACAGGGGATTTTATCGATGGAATTGTTTATGACGCAAAGGATCCGCTTGGTTATTTAAACAAGTTTGAAGTAGGGATTAAGGATCCTGCTCAGTAATAAGTTGGACATATGACGGGGATTCCTTCCCCGTCTTTTCTCTCACTCATTGGAAAAAAATTTGGATAAAATAAATCATCAGAACTCATGAAAGCTATCGCATTAAAATTATGTAGTGTAACCGGGATGAAATGGGGCATCCCATTCGTCAAGCTATTCTCAGGAGAAGAAGTTTTAGAACAACTAAAAGAAATTTGGGGAACAGTTGGAATACCACTTATTGCCATTGTCACTTTCTTATTAATATGGCATTTTGGCGCTAAGCAAATCGACACTAGCCTGGGGCAAGTACCAGGCCCTGCAATGGTATGGGAACAAACTAAAGCACTTTGGGCAGAACATGTCGATGAGAGGATCAAAGCAGATGAATTTTATGCCAGGCAGGATGCCCGGAATGCAGCCAAATTGGCTAAAAACCCAAATGCAAATATCCGGGTGGTGGATTATACAGGCAAACCTACCTACATCGATCAAATTTTCACCAGCCTCAAAACAGTCTTTATGGGATTTTTAATCGCCTCGCTGATCGCATTGCCCATCGGAATTATCTGTGGGTTAAGCAAAAAAATTATGCAGGCACTGAATCCGATGATCCAGGTATTCAAGCCTGTTTCACCTCTTGCCTGGCTTCCCATTGTTACGATGATTGTCAGCGCTGTTTATGTCACGAATGACGGCTGGCTGGAAAAGTCCTTTATCATATCAGCTATCACGGTTTCATTGTGCTCATTATGGGCAACGCTAATCAACACAGCATTAGGTGTTTCATCAGTGAATGAAGACTACATCAACGTAGCTAAAGTGCTGCAACTATCACCAACGAAGAAAACCTTCAAAATTGTTCTTCCCGCTACTCTACCCCTCATTTTCACTGGGTTGAGAATTTCTCTTGGTGTTGGGTGGATGGTATTGATTGCCGCTGAGATGCTGGCTCAAAACCCAGGACTGGGTAAATTTGTCTGGGACGAATTCCAGAACGGCAGCAGCCAGTCTCTCGCGAGAATTATGGTGGCCGTTTTTACGGTAGGAATTATTGGTTTCATTCTCGACAGGATCATGGTTGAGTTGCAGAAGCTGGTGAGTTTTGATAAAAAGACGATAGCGTAAATTGGAGATTGGGCATTGGGCATTGGGCATTGGGAATTAGGCATTGGGAATCGGGCATTGGGGAGATTGGGCGGATTGAAGCGCCAACTCGCAACCAGCAACCCGCAACTTTTTCCTTTCAGCTTTGAGCTTTCACCTTGACCCTGTGCTCTTTGCGCTCTGCACCCTGCTTAAACAAACACTTATAACTGAAAAGAAATGGCACTACTTGAATTACATAATGTATCGAAAGGATTTGGTGAAGGAAAATACCGTACCGAAGTATTGAAAAACATCAATCTTTCGATGGAAGAAGGTGAATTTCTGGCAATTGTCGGATTCACGGGAAGTGGAAAGACAACCCTGATAAAAATGATTTCGGGCCTCTTATCACCCGACGAAGGAGAAATTCTATTTCGTGGGAATCCCGTCACTGGAACCAGTCACGAACGAGGTGTGGTCTTTCAAAATTACTCATTGCTTCCATGGTTTACAGTTTATGAAAATGTTGCCCTGGCTGTAAATGAAAGGTATCCCGACTGGACGAAAGAAACAAAAGACATCCACACCAGGAAATACATTGAAATGGTGAACCTGACCCCTGCACTTAACAAAAGACCCGCAGAGTTATCAGGAGGAATGCGCCAGCGGGTTTCGGTAGCGAGAGCGCTTGCCATGAATCCCGAGATGCTTTTGATGGATGAACCATTGAGCGCTTTGGATGCTTTGACACGTGGAACTTTACAGCAAGAAATCATCAATATCTGGACGAAGGACAAACGAACGGCTTTGTTAATCACCAATGATGTTGATGAAGGGATCTTAATGGCTGACCGGATCATTCCACTTACAACCGGTCCAAATGCTACTTTGGGTCCTGAATTCAGGATTGATATTGAGAGGCCAAGGGATAAAACCGAACTCAATGACAATGAAGAATACAAGAAAACGAGAAATGACATCATAGAATATCTGATGGATATGGGCGCCGAGGTCAAGACGAAAAAGACGACCAATTACCGGCTGCCTGAGCTAAAACCCATTATGCCGGGCAAGACCTTCAGAAAGAGAAAAGAAGAGGATAAATTAAAATACTTCTAAACTGAATACAAATGAGTGAAATAGCCATAAAAGAAGCTCCGATTGCTACTGAGAAAGAAATTTCCGATAAAAAAGTAATGCTGGACATCAAAGATCTGACAAAAATTTACACAACCCCAAAGGGAGAATATGTGGTATTGGAAAAACTGAATCTTCAGGTGATGAAGGAAGAATTTATTTCTATCATCGGACATTCCGGATGCGGCAAATCCACCCTACTCACCATGATTGCAGGGTTGAATGATATCTCAGAAGGCGAAATTTTGCTGGATGGCAAACCCATTACCAAACCAGGTCCGGATCGTGGAGTTGTTTTTCAGTCGCCCAGTCTCTTTCCATGGATGACCGCTTTGGAAAATGTATTACTTGGAGTGGAACAGGTATTTCCACATGGATCTAAAAATGACCGGCTGGACATTTGCAAATATTACCTTGATAAGGTTGGATTAGGCGATGCCTTCAATAAAAAAGCATCCGAACTAAGTCAGGGAATGCAGCAACGGGTTGGAATTGCACGGGCATTTGCTTTAAAACCAAAAATCCTTTTGCTGGATGAGCCCTTTGGAATGCTGGACTCTTTGACAAGAGCTGAACTTCAGGATGTCTTGCTGGAAGTCTGGAATAAAGAAAATATCACTGCCATCGCGATTACCCACGATGTGGATGAATCCATATTCCTTGCCGATCGGGTGATCATGATGACCTCCGGTCCGAGAGCGGTTGTTGGAGATATTTTAGAAATTCCACTTGAAAGACCACGAACGAGAAGAGAAGTGATCGAACATCCTGATTACTATCACTATCGAGGGCATTTGATCAATTTCCTTGAACATTAAACCCAAATTCCTTATTCATAATCGTTTAGGATAAATAAGTAGTTATAAGTGAAAAAAGGGAAGCGTTTGCATCGCTTCCCTTCCTCAATTTTCTTTAGCCAAATTCTTTGGTTTGTACCGAAATTTGAAAAGTTTTATCTCAATTGAAGATTTACGCTACCGCCCAGGTTAAATTGCCAAATAGTGGAATAAGTTGATACCCCCGCTCCTGCACCACCTGTTCCAAAGTACAATCCTCCTCCAAATGCCTGAACGGGATTGGTAATTTGTGCATGCACCCTGAAGCTAAGCCTACCACTTCCTTTCACACGTAAACCGAGTCTACCTGCCCAGGTAAATTTTGTTACGCTATCAAACTGATCTCCATTTGGAGATGCGATTGTCATACCAATATCTAACGAGCCAAATCCTGATAGAACGTCATTGACCGGGAGGTATCGGGTTCCACCCACAAGAATGTAATTAAATGTAGCTTCTCCATAATAGGTATCGGGATTTATCACACTAAAATAATAATCCTCAACATAAACATCTGCTACCAAATTCTGATAAATAATTTCGATGGCATTGTATTCAGAAAGCCCGATTTCCAATCCTACACCCCACTGAAAGCCATCATAGATTTTTCCATAACCATACGGAAATTCAACCTTGTCAGCAAAGGTATAGCTTTCAAATGTTAATAAAGTGACATCCTGGGCTTTAGCAGTAGTTATAACTGAAAATAAAATTATTAGTACGGATAATTTTTTCATAGTGCTTAAATTATGGTGCGTATTTAAAGAGTTGATAAAGGTATTTATTTGGATTCAAATAATATCATTTTCAATCTTAAAAATGATATTTGTTGCAATAAAATGGTTTCATAAAGCCTGAAATAACCCAGGTATCAATTATTTATCAGGCACGATCGAAAAAATGTCCTCAACAGTTAGTTCAAATGCACGGGCAATTCTGATAGCCGTAATTGTCGAAGGGGTGAATTTTCCGGTTTCGATGGTGTTAATGGTTTTACGGGAAACCCCAACTTTAATAGCCAGCTCTGCCTGAGTCATATTGCGTTTTGCCCGTTCAACCTTGATCGTATTAATCAGTTCATGTTGGGCCATTACCTATCTCTGTTGAAGTAAAGAAAAGCTCCAATTACTGTCGTGACAGAAATAAAAACAGATATTTCAGCTACAAAAATACCCGACAAATGAGTTATAAAAGTTGTGATTAAAATTATCGCAAGCTGAGCTACAATAACAGTTACTAAAGCAGTTCTGAAAGCTTTCAACAAGTTGATTTTGAATAATTCATCATTCATAATCTCCAGGGCCAACCTGGTCTTCCTGACCTTTGAACTCAACCGGATGATCTGCACCAATCCAATGATCCAGATCAGCCAACCTAACAGCATAATTCCAGTTAAAAGCGGAGCATCACTTATGTCGAGTAAATGATTCGTAGTAATTCTCAATGAATCCCATATGCAGAATCCCGCTAAATTTATGGACAGCCATTTTATTCTTTTGGATTCGAGGTCTTCGATTTGTTGGGTTAAGTTTTTCATATTTGTAACTTATGTGTTATATAATGTAACCTTTAGGTTACAAATATAATTAGATTTTGCCTCTGTGCAAATTTTATGAATTGGGATCATTCAGACATATATGAAACAACTTCGTAGTAATCCAACACATAAAAATATCCAAGCGCTCCATTGCTGATATTGCTGGGTACATTGGCTGGCACAGTTTGCATAATGTTAGCCCCTCGCCAGTCTGTTTCCATTAAAATAGCCCTCAGATAAAAATAGTAATCCTCAGTTAGATAATATCTCTTCTCAGTAAGCTGGGTTCCCAGTGGAAGGCCTCCAATATAGGTTTCTCCATATTCAAACAATGCTGCCGGTTCCAGCCCCGGATGGATCAGATAGGTGGTATCACTGGGTCCAAAACTGTCATTATCGTCATATAGTGGAGGTATCGGATAGGGAAAATCGTCTTTCCATCCCTCAGGGGTGTAGTATTCGAGGAAATAAAGATATGCCTCGCCAGCACCAAAATTTCCTGGCAAAGCAATTTCATAAAATCCCTGTGGGAATTCACCAATTGTGGGGCCACCTTCAAAAGGAAAATATTCTATCGGTTCAAAAGAATGTGATGGCACACCATTGGCTGAAGCCTCGTAAACCTGGCCATTGTATTCAATTGTCAGGGAATAGGTCTTTTCAATATCTACTGAAATGCTATCAGACTGATAATAGCCTTTTTTATTTTCTGATTCAACAAAATCAAAAGTCCATTCACCATCAAAGACCTGAATATTGGCTCCCGATGCGGGTCGAAATGGATTATCACCCTCAACCTTTCCTGTCAAGCTCAATATAATCTGATGAACCTTATTTTCTGTGGTCAATCCACCATCAACTACTAATCGATTGGTTGGTACCTCATTTAGGTCATAGGGCATTTCCTCCAGACAGGAGACACATAAAAATGCTACCATTAAAAACTTCCAAATACTCTTCATTTCTTAAAAATTAAAATTGTAAGTAACAGATGGGACAATGCTAAACAACCAGGTTTTGTAGATCTCCTGTACAGTCGGATCAATAATATCAATGTAATCAAGATCTAACTTCTGACTTGAAAAAACTGCAGATGGATTTTTCCTGAAATAGGTATTGTACAAAGCAAATACCCAAGTCGAATGATTTTTAACATTTTGTGTTTTCTTTCTTTTCAATGTCAAAGAGAGATCCAATCGGTGATAATCGGGCATGCGATATTGGTTCCTCCCGTTGTAAACCGGGACACTTTTCCCGTTGTAATAGAAGGTCTCCGATGGTAATGTTATCGGACCTCCCGAAGAAAAGATCCAGTTCATTCCAACATCTATTCTACGTGAGGCATTCCATGTCAAAGCTGCCTGGATGGTATGAGGCTTATCAAATGGAGCATTGTAGATCTTGCCATTGTTGATATCCCTGATAGTTCGTTGGGCCCTTAAAAAGGAATATCCTAATATTCCCTGAACATCGCCTTTTGACTTCTCCAGCGAAACTTCAAAACCGTATGCATGCCCTTTTCCTTCCCTCACATCACCTTCCAGGTATTTATTTAGCAATAGCTGTGCGTGATCCGCTGCGTCAATCTGGTTGAGCATTTGCTTATAAAAAACATCCGCCGACAAACCAATACCCGGGCCACCCAAATATCGGTAATACCCAAAGTTGAAATGATTAGCATACTGAGGTGCCACATTAGGATTGCTGATCAGCCATTGATCAAATGATGAAAAAGGGATCAGATTATTCTGCAATAAATGTATGAATTGGCTGGTATGATCATAGGAAAACTTGAGAGAAGACTGCGGGTTCAGTGCATAACTGGCAGATACTCTGGGATCGAGCGCAAAGAATGTATTGTAAATATCACCTTTCGGGTAATAAACTGAATCATTTGCTATGTAATCATCATTGTAATGGTATAGGGTGGATTCTCCGATATTCTGAAAAGCGGTTCCTCGCAACCCAACCTCAATGTTAAGTTTTTCCGAAATATTAATTCGATCTTCTATATAAAGCACATGTTCCAAGGCATCCGCATCCGACATATTCAAATCCTCATAGCCAGCTTCAGAAACCTTGCCCGGGGCGATGTTGTGGAAAGTAGAAGAAAAACCAAAACGAACGTGGTTGCTGGCATTGGCAAACCAGTCAAAATCCATTTTGGCCGTATAATCCTCGATGAAACTTTCCCAGGTCACACCATCAGCAAAATCATTTAACCCGATATCGTAATTGTATTTGCTGTAAATCAGTGAGGCGTTGGAAAATAGTTTGCTTGAATAAAGATGGTTCCAGCGCATGGTAAGTGTTTTGTTGTCCCATATAATACCGTATTGCTGCACTTCAATTTCATTCACATCCCTCCCAAAAAACCCAGAGACAAAAAGCTGATCTTTTTCACCAATTTTATAATTCATTTTGGCATTGAGATCATAGAAATAGATAGAGGTATTTTTTGTCGCTTCATCGTTAGAAATCGTTCGCCATATAAAATCAGCATAAGTTCTCCGTCCAGTCACCAAAAAAGAAGCCCGGTCTTTTGCAATGGGACCTTCAACTGAAAGTCTGCTGGATATCAATCCCAACCCACCTGAAACGTGATATTTCTTTTTGTTGCCCTCTTTCATTCTGACATCCAAAACAGAAGATAATTTTCCGCCATATTTTACCGGGATATGGTTTTTGTAAAATGTCAGATCTTTAATGGCGTCTCCATTAAAAACCGAGAAAAAACCAAGCGCATGTGAAGGATTATAAACAGGCGCTTCATCCAGTAAAATCAGGTTTTGGTCATAATTCCCTCCCCTCACGTAATAGGCAGACGTCCCTTCGCCAACCATTTGGACTCCAGGCAATTGCTGGATATTCTTCAGGACATCTATCTCCCCGGCAAGAGCAGGCAAAGCCTTGATCCGCTCAATGGGAATTTCAACTACACCAGATTCCGTACTGACCACTTTTTCCGCTAACCGATCGTCAGTAATCACAACATCCTCCAGAAATTGATCAATAGGCTGGAGAGTGATATTTACTAATGTATCCTTTGTATGCTCTATTTTTATTTCCTGATTCTGATATCCCAGATACCGAATGGTTAAGTCAGCATTTTCACCAAACGTTGCCAATGAAAAATAGCCGTAATTGTTGGTAGAAACACCTGTCTGGCTATTTGAATCATAAATGGTGGCTCCCAGTAATTTCTCCCCTGATTCTGCATCGATTACATAGCCAAATATTTGATTGGCATTTCCCGAATCCCGGCGGATCTTTTTGATCAGGACCTTATCATTTTTCCATAAGATCCGAAAAGTGTCTTCAGGGAATATTTCTTCCATTATCTTTCCAAGCTCAGTATTTCCTGAAGGAATATTGATTTTTCTGCTTACATCAATCTCGTTGGAACTGTAGCCGATTTCAATCCCCAGGTCATTTTTGATCTTGGCAAAAAGCTTTTCGATCGTGTTTGTTTCACTGTCAATAATAATCTGCCGCTTCTCTATATTTGATTGTCCAAGAACCAACATCGATTGAAATAGAAGGATTAACAATACAATCAGACCTCTTCTTTTAAACACTTTCTTAATTTTTAAATAATTATTCATCACACCCTTTCCCATCTATGTTTACAATTTTTCCATTAATCGAATATTCCAGATCAAGCAAGAAACTGAGCTCTTCTAATGCATCGTCCAGTGTTGCATTATCAAAAGTGATTGTCACATGGCAATAACCGATTTGATCATTTGCCAAATTTATCTTCACACGATAATGTTTTTCCAATGCTTTGACCATCGCACCAAAGGACTCATTTTCAAACCTGAGAAGGCCGGTCTTCCAGCTTAAAAAATTCTGATCAGCAAAAGATGATTTCATGATTTCTCCTTCTTTTGAAATAAAGGCTTCTTCACCCGGAAGGAGTGTTTGACTTTTATCCAATTGATCTGAAAACTCTACCTTACCTTCCAGAAGTTGAACTTCATTGGTCGAGTCATTCGAAATAGCATTGAATTTCGTACCCAGAACCGTGATTGATGAGAATTCATTTTGAACAATGAATGGCTTTTCTTCGTTGGATTGCACTTCAAAATACCCCTCACCAACCAGGCGAACTTCCCTCTCCTTTTCGTTAAAACCATCCTCCAAAATCAATTGACTATTCTGGTTCAACCACACCTTTGAACCATCCTCCAGCACAAAAAGCTTTGGTTGACTGTTTTGTCCTACTGAATAAATCTCAGGTTTATCGAGTTGAAATAATGCAATTGTGGCAACTACGAGCAGGGACACAACAGCTGCTACAGCATACCATTTGGTTTTTGCCGGTTGGTCTTGTTGTGATTTCCAGTTCTGCCACTGCTCATCTACATCCACAGATTTCTGCAGCTTTAAATCGACAGATTTAATCCATATTTTTCTGTATTGCTCATACACATCTTCATTTTCCGTCCGCCATGATTCAAATATTTCAATTTCACTGGAATCGAGGGGTTCTCCCTGAAGGTGTTTCCTGATGAGATCGAGAAGGTGATCGGGTTCTTTCATTTCATTGCTTTTTCCCTAAGACAACCGTCAACAAGGAAACTCCCGATTTCTTTTAAAAAAAATTTAAAAAAATGAGATCATGAAAAAATGGAAGAGATCTGGATTTTGAGAACGTTGAGTTTCAAAATATTCTTTTAGCTTTTTCAATGCAATGGAAAGCTGATTTTCTACTGTTTTTTTTGAAATGTTTAAATGGTCCGCAATTTCCTGATTATCAAGCCCTTCCATTCTACTGAGGATAAAAATAGTTTTGATTTTGGGCGACAGAGAGCCTATTCCCTGTTCCAGGAGTTTCATGAAATTATCCTGATCAATTTTAGCATTGTCTTCGTAGGAAAACTCAAAATCAGAATCCAGATAAACTTGTCTGGTATTTTGCTTCAAAAAATTAAGGGAAGTATTGACAACCGCTTTGCGAAGGTATATTTCAATCGGCACAGACAGCATTAGATCTTTTCTTTTATTCCAGAGTTTGGTAAATACATCCTGAACTGCGTCATGTGCCAGATCCTGATCACGAATTATATTCAGACTCACATTGTAAAGCGAGGAATAGTGTTTGGTAAATGTTAACTTAAACTCTTCTTCCTGAAGCATGAAATAGTAATAGAGAATGAAACCATAAACCTCACAAATGAAAAGGTAAATTCCAGAAATTTTTCTATAAACTTGTTAACATGAACAAGGACAGGTTGGATATGGGGATTGATGGAGTCTTTGTCTGTATTTGGATTTATTGGATTTATGGATAGCTGGATTTTTTTAATTCTGATTGAAAAAAAATTACATGGTTCATCACCAAAGTATCAATATCAAATTCCTAATCCATAAATCCCACAAATCCTAATTCTAACAATTTAATGAACACTAATCTAAAATTTCACTTTTAAACAATCGCCGGCATCTCAACACCTAAATCCTTACTCATTTTCTCCATCCCATCCACTATTGAATCGCTCAGTGGCACACCTTCTTTTTTCCTTAATTCGCGAAGTTTCAGTGCTCGTTGTCCTGGAATTCTTACCGGATTATCAGGATTATGGGGTTTGCATTTTAAAGAGGCATCCATTAAATGTTGCATTTCCCTTTTGAAGTAATTCAACCCTCCAAAGGCTTCCGGATCAATGATTTGCAAGAAGACTGACGCTCCCCAACGGCCAGGTTGATCTGCACGACCGCTCCCTCCTAATGCACTGGTTAACGCCTCAACAAGGATGCCCAAGGCAAAACCTTTATAACCAGTATCGATGGAACCTAGAGGAAGAATCGTGGCAGGAGGATCTTTAAAAAACTCACCAGGATCATCGGTTTGTTCTCCTTGTCCATCCAGCAACCACTTGTGTGGTAATTTTTTATTTTCCTTATTTAATTTCATAATCAGTCCATTGGCTGTGGTTGACATGCTGATATCAAAAATGATAGGATCTGTTTCTGTGGGAAATCCTGCAGCTATCGGATTTGGACTATAAACACCTTCAAGTCCTCCGAAAGGAGCGACCGTTTTATTTCTTGGATCTGAACAGGATAGAAGCATCACCAACCCCTGTTTCGTGGCCATTTCAGGATAAGCCGCCAGACAACCAATATGATGGGATTTTTGAATTGTTGAAGTAAAAACAGCGTGTTCCTTTACCCTTTCGATTCCATGCTGTATGGCTCTTTTCACTAACCAGGGTCCTGGTAAATAGTTGCCATCCCAGGCTAAGGAGCTACCTTTGTCGTGAATGATAATCGGATCGCCGGTCTTCGTCATATCATCCTTCAGTAATTCACTTACATACGGAACAAGTAGTTGCAAACCATGTGTGAAATGACCCATCAAATCAGCCTCCACGAGGGTTTCAGCAACAACAACCGCACGCTCCTCTGATAATCCAGAGGCAGTCATCAAACCGGTGGAAAATTGTATCAGGTCTTTGAAATTGTATTTGTTGGAATGATTTGTCATGGATCAGCAGAACGGTTAATGGTCAGTACTTTTTTATGTATTGGATGATATAAAGTTTAAAAATAGTAAAAAAGAAATATTTGGATTGATGGTCAACCATTAGTTTCAACGACTCAATTGAAACCATCAGGAAAAGTTTGGATGTTGTTAAATTTTTGGATATTGTGAAATCATTATTTTGTCAAAACACCTTTAATGACTACTTCTACTTTTATTAATTAGAAAATGAATTTCTATGACAGAAGCTGAAAAAATTATAAAAAGCGGCCTTCGGTCCGTCACGCGGTTAAACAGGAAGTTGTATTCCAAAATAAAAAGTGGCACAAAAAAGGACGCCAAAATTTCTTTTATCGGAAAGAAGGTAATTGAAGAAGTTCAATCCCAGTTATTTGAATACGATGAGAATAAATTAAATGAAGTCGATGACTTTAACGAATACCAGTCATTAAATGATCTAAATCCACAAAGAGTCTATTGGCTCAATTTTCATGGAATTCATGAAGTAGAACTTTTTGAGAATGTTGGTAAAATACTTGACCTAGACAAATTTACCGTGAGACAAATTGTCGACACCACCCAGCGGCCAAAGGTTGAAGAATACCCACACTATCTTTTTTTTAGTATTAAATCTATCCTGGAAAAAGAGACCAATCACGGTGAAATTGAAATTGAACAACTATCCTTTGTGCTGGGCAACGGCTACCTCATCTCCTTCCAGGAAAAAGTCGGTGATCACTTTGGCCACATCCGCCACAGGATTCGGGAAAACCTGGGAATTGTTCGGAAAAAAGGAAGTGACTTTTTGCTGTACCTTTTGCTGGACGCCATCCTGGACAACCACTTTGAAACGATCGAAACGGTAAATGATGAAATGGAAGTCATCGAAGGTGAAACATTTAATGACCCCAAACAGCATACCTTGCTGAAGCTGGAAGAAAAGAAAAAAACCACCGGTATCATCAAAAAATCTCTCCTCCCCCTCCGGGAAGCACTCAACAAGATCCTGAACGAGAAGACCAACTTTATTCAACCGGAAAACATGAAGTATTTCCGCGACCTTCAAAACACCTGCTCCAATGCGATTGAAGAGGTCGATTTTCTTTACCAGGGCCTGGATAGCTTATCCAACATCTATTTTTCTGCGCTAAGTCAAAAAATGAACGAAACTATGAAAGTTTTAACGTTGGTGGCGACCATATTTATCCCCCTGTCTTTTATTGCCGGTGTTTATGGGATGAACTTTGATTTTATGCCAGAGCTTCACATGAAATATGGCTATTTTATTGTTTTGGGGATTATGCTATTTGTGCTAGTTGGGATGATCTTCTATTTCAGAAAGAAAAAATGGCTTTGAGGCCTACTCGATCTTTCTAGCCCCGTCTTTCCCTTCTTTCAGGTTGTAATAGATCCTTTGTGTCGGGTAGGCAAAATCAATGTCGTCACATCGCTCGAATTCTTTCAGAATATCCTCCCAGATTGCATGGGCAGAACCACGTCGTTGCGTAGGAATGCAAAGGTATCGCATGGTAAGCATGACACCGCTATCCTTCACACTTGTATAAATGATGGGGTCGATTTTATTGTAAAAGATCATGTATTTCTTGGATGCCTCGAGCAATTTTTTGGCTGCTGCTTCTGTAAACTTCGGACAATGCCTGTCAGCTACAGATTTCAAAATACCCTTGGCCCGCTCCCAATTACTCTCAAACGTGACCATCACTCCTATTTCATTCCAGATATGACTAAATCCCTGCGTAAAATTGACCTGGCTTTCGGTAAATATCTTTCCATTGGGGATGTGAATGATCCTCCCCGTACTTTGGTCAGCATCCACCCAGTTGCCAATTTCATTAATCGTAAACTGAAAAACACGGATATCGATCACATCGCCGGCATGGTCCCCGATTTGAATGCGATCGCCCACGACAAACGGCTTCCTGAAAATAATAAAAACCCACCCTACAATGTTGACAATCGGGTCTTTCAATGCAATCGTTAAACCGGCGGAAACAAGGCCTACAAATGTAGCAATCGATTCAACTTCGCTTATCCAGATAGAACCTATAAGGATGAAACCAATGAAAAATGTAGTGTACTTAACACCATTTTTCCAATAATATCTGTCTTTGACATTCTGGATATTTTTGAAGACCAATTTGAGGGCAAAGTGGCGGATTATCCACATCAGGATAATTACCCCGAGAGTTAAGACGGTATTGTGTTGCCAACCCGAGGCTTCAGCCCACCATTTTTCTAACCATTCCATCAATCTTATTCAAATTAAAAAATAGAATTGTTTCAAAATTTCACGACAATTACTATGTTAATTTAGGGTCGAATTTTTATTCTGCAAATAATACCGATCAATTTCGATGGTAAGAATACTCATTCATTGAAAGAAAGTGTTATTAACCAATCCCTACAATTGATATCTTTGGATATTAATCTAATTTGCGTCATCAATTTTTGACTACTGACATGAGTGATAAAAAACTAAGAAGCACCGAATGGTTTGGCACAACCGATAAAATGGGATTTGTACATCGTAGCTGGATGCGAAACCGCGGTATACCTGACCACGAATTTGATGGTCGCCCTGTTATTGGGATTTGTAATACATGGTCCGAGCTGACTCCGTGTAATGCCCATTTCCGGGATTTTGCAGAGGTCATCAAGCGTGGTGTGTACGAGGCGGGAGGATTCCCGGTCGAGTTTCCTGTCATGTCGTTGGGTGAGACTATTGTGAAGCCAACAGCCATGCTCTTCAGAAACCTGGCGAGCATGGATACGGAAGAATCCATCCGTGCCAATCCAATTGATGGTGTTGTGCTCATGACGGGATGTGATAAAACAACACCTTCGCTGGTAATGGGCGCTGCAAGTGTCGGTCTTCCAACCATTGTGATGCCGGGAGGCCCCATGCTTAACGGCAAGTATAAGGGTGAAGAAATCGGATCTGGCACACACACCTGGAAATTTGACGAAGATTATCGCACGGGCAGAATGTCGAAAGAAGAATTTTTCTTTGCCGAATCATGCATGTCGCGAAGCCAGGGCCACTGTATGACAATGGGAACCGCTTCTACCATGGCTTGTATGGTTGAAGCTTTGGGCTTAACACTTCCTGGAGTTGCCGCTATCCCGGCTGCGGATTCTCGTAAAAAAGTCCTGGCGCACATGACAGGCATGCGAATCGTCGAGATGGTGAAGGAAAACATGACCCTGGACAAGATCCTGACCAGAAAAGCGTTTGAAAACGCTATCATTGTCAATGCTGCTGTAGGAGGCTCTACTAACCTGATCATCCACATGCTGGCAATAGCCGGTAGAATGGGCGTAAAATTGGAGTTGGACGATTTTGATAAAATCGGAAGCCGGATTCCTTTGCTTTTAAATTTAATGCCATCCGGTAAATACTTGATGGAGGATTTTTACTACGCCGGCGGATTACCATATATCATTAAAGAACTATCACATTTGCTACATAAAGACATCATATCTGTTAACGGAAAATCCATTGTAGAAAATAGCAAAGATGCCGAATGCTATAATTCAGATGTGATCACATCTTTTGAAAAACCCATGATCAAGGAGGCCGGAATTGCCATTCTGAAAGGTAATTTATGTGAAAATGGAGCGGTCATCAAACCATCTGCTGCCACTCCCGAGTTGATGAAACACCGGGGAAAAGCTGTAGTCTTTGAAACAATCGAGGACTACCATGAACGTGTTGATGATCCGAATCTGGATATTGACGAAAATAGCGTAATGGTCTTAAAAAATGTCGGTCCAAAAGGGTATCCGGGAATGCCGGAAGTTGGAAATATGGGACTACCTACCAAGCTTCTTAAAAAAGGGGTGAAAGACATGGTGCGGATCTCCGACGGACGAATGAGTGGAACAGCTTATGGAACTGTTGTGCTGCATGTTTCCCCTGAGGCGGCAATCGGAGGGACACTGGCACTTGTGAAAAACGGCGACATGATCGAACTGGATGTCGGTACAAGGAAATTGCACCTGGAAGTTTCGGATGAAGAATTAGAAAAGAGGAGAAAGGAATGGAAGCCATTGGAATTGAAGGAATCAAATCGTGGTTATGCAGGTTTGTATATTCAGCATGTCCAACAAGCCCACGAAGGCTGTGACATGGATTTTCTGGTTGGGAAGTCAGGATCCGTGGTGACGAGGGATTCGCATTGACAGTTGTCTAGTAAAAACCACAATTTCCAACATGCAAACAACAAATAAATATCAATCGACAATGATCAGATTATCAAACATTTGGATATTGCTTTTTTGATTTTGTGATTTATTTGTTATTTGATCTATTGTGCGTTGGAGCTTTTATAAACAGTGCTCCACAGATTTTTTGGATGAATCCAACCATGTTCCATTTATTCCAATCTGATTATTCTTTCCTCCAAAAGGGCATGAAAGGCCGCTTTCAGACCCATGGAAAGGAAGCTTATCCCAATAAAGTCCAGCATTTCGTTTTGTTTGGAAATAATTTTATTAAAGGCATTCCTTATCTGCACTTCTGTTAGCCCAAAATTATTTGCCAATGCTTCAAAATCGGTCCTGATAAGTCCTCTTTTCTTACCGTTGATGGTCAGGGCAGTTTCTTCTGTGTCGATGGGGTGAATGATATTTACATTAAGAAGATCATAGGCCTGCGACATGTGCCAACCACGTTGATCGTCGATCAGACTGTAGTTCTTCAGGTGCATGTCATTATTTCCTGTGACAAAATTAAAAAGCGTAAGCTCGAAGAGATTGATCTTATCCAATCCCGGATAACTGCTATATTGATCAATCAGCTTCCCGACCCGTTCGACGCTGGAGTTGTATTTATTTTCTGTCAATAATTCGCTTAGCTGACATAAATCTTCCATATGGGTTTTCCTACCACCAGTTCTGTCTATTCTCCTGGTAATGTAAGCCAATTCCCCACTGGCTAGAGGAACAAGAGCATGGGGAACCGTTTCTATGTCGCAGATCTGGGCAAGATGCATGGTGAGATCTTCCGTTTCCGGCATTTCCTCAAACCTCTCGTTGGGAGGTTTTAAAATATATTCCCCGCTCATGATGGTCAATCTTCCCTTTTTCTTTTTGGTATTCTCAATTCCCAGAGAAATTTTTGGTTGCACCCCAGTAACAATTTCCTGACTCATGACAATTTTCTTTGCCAATTCTTTCATCTCTGCCAAATGATAGGGTAGTTCCGGTGGCTCTTCGAAACCGAATATTAGCTTACTGCACTTCGGATGATAGTGTCTTCCCTCATCCGGATTTTCCTGATAACAAATTAGACATCTATTCTTCATTTTCCTGTAAAACTTTAACAGCTCCTACGCAATCCCTGCATACCTTCAGCAAAAGCCTCATTCTATCCCTGGAATCAATTTTCCAGGTTTCAATCGCTACATCCAGCAACCAGCCTTCCGGTATCAGCCCATCAAAAAAAGGGAATAACACCTTGCTGCTATATTCCTCATTTCGCAAAGGAAGCGTCTGGCTTATTGGTTTTGTATTTTCTCTTTTCAGGTATTCTTTGTCATATTGAAAAGTATATCCTTCATCAGTTTGTTCTATTACACCCGCTCTTATTTCTCGATAAAAAACGACACCCTTCATCTATTTTTCATTTTGTCTTATTACTCCCAGTTCTGCACCAAACAACTGGAGCACCTGGTTTACCTTATCCATTCTCAACGATTTTTTTCCTTGTTCAAGATCCCTGATAAACATGAGCCCCACTCCTGCTTTTTTGGCGCATTCTACCTGGGTAAGTCCGAACTGTTTCCGCATCATTTTTACAAATCTTATTAAATCCCTATCCATTTTTATAGTAGAAATAATATAAATATTCCTTAAATATACATAATTATATTAGTTATAATATAAATAAGATGAAAATTAGTACATTATATTAGTTATAATATAAAAAATTCATGAATGGAGGACAGAAGGGCAAAAGACCTCATGCCTGATCAGACGCAATTAGAGGTCGCAAGGTTAAAAGGGATATCCCTGAATGAAATGATAATTCAGATAATATATTTTCTTAGCAGCAGATAGATCACCCCAATAAGAATGAAGGTTGCGATCAGGATAATGGTCGATTTGATGATCTCCCGTCTTCTTTGTTTCAATATCCTGGTCTTGGTGGCTTCAAGCCCCTTTTTGCTGGATTTTTTAAATTCATATCTCCTTAAGCTTCTTCGATAGATTAAATCATCTTTCTTTTGCTTTACTTTTCTGGTATGCTTTAAAAAACTTCGGTTTACCCGCTGTAAAGCTTGTCCGAATTTTGTAAATCCTAGTCCTCCGGTCATGGTAAAAAAATTAGGTTAAAAAATATTAAAACCGATTCACAAAAATTCCTATAAACAGGATTGGAATGCTTTTTCCAATGATGCTTACTGAAATCCCTGGTTTAAAAACAATTGATCACATCTGAATCAATTGAAAAATAATTAAAATTTTTAAAAAATATAAAAAAGGATTCCGAGATTTTTCCTTGTGAAAACTCAATCATTAATGCCCATTGTGCCATAAAGGTAATTACCTGGCTGGGGGCTTTCTAAGTCTGTTGTAAGCAGAATAAAAAGTAAAGAGATCCAGGCGTGAGGTTTATTAAAGGATTTTTTAGTCTTTAAATCGTAAGGTTTGTTTTGCTTGATTAGTTCTATTCATAATACAAAAAACCTGTAAAAAGTGCCTTGGAATAATAATCAAAACCTCAATCTTTAATGAGCAACTTCCTCGACTGCTTTCCAAACCCTCAAAAAATTCTCTCCACATATTTTCTTAATATCCTCATTGGAATAATCTCTTTTTAGCAATTCATCAATCAGATTAGGGTATTTGGAAACATCCTCCAGACCTTTTGGAACGAAAGAACCTATCCCGTCAAAATCCGAACCAAAACCAACGTGATCAATGCCAACCAACTCAACGATGTGATCAATATGATTGGCAACTTCTTTAATGTCAGCTTCGATTGGATATTCCTTCCTGAACTGTTCCATGAATTCATCTCCTTCCACCGTTCCAGGTTCAAGCTGTTTTTCATCAAGCCCTTGTCTCATCTTATTGAAATTTGTACTTGCTTCATGGTTCTGAAACATATTGCCAAAATTGACCATTATAATCCCTTCCTTCTCAGCAATCCTTTCTATCAGGTCGTTGGATATATTACGACTAAACTCCGGGGTGAAATTCTTACAGCTTGAATGAGAGGCAATAACAGGAGCATATGACAGTTCCAGCACATGTTCAATGGTAGCATCTGACACATGGCTGACATCGATCATGATTCCCAATTCATTCATTCTGCGTACTACTTTTTCTCCAAATTCGCTTAAACCGTTATGGGGCTGTTCGGGATCCGTACTGCTATCACAAATGTCATTGGATTTGAAATGGCTAAGGGTTATGTAACGAATTCCCCTGTTATAAAAATGTTCCAGATTATTTAAGTCGCCATTCAATGGACTGCCATTTTCCATCCCCATAGGGAGTGATATTCTGTCACTATGAAACTGAGTCCTAACATCTGCCACATCATATGCATGAGCAAACTCATACGGATAACTCCTGCAAATTTTTTCCACCAGGTCTATCAAATCATTGGCATGATTGTACGCATCGTGCCCATTTTTGCTGCTGGAAACATATATCGACATAAATGCTACATTTAATCCTCCGGACGAAGCTTTTTCATAGTCAAATTGACCCTCAGTCCAGATCGACATGTTATTTGTCCTGCCCAATATCCTGTCGGGCAGATCGATATGACTATCAAGAACAATAAAGTTTTGAGCCAGCTTTTCGGCTTTAGATTTAAAGCCAGGAATGGGATGGTAATTCAGAAAAGAAAATAAAACGGCCAGAATACCCGGAATAAATAAATTCATCAGCATGTGCTACCCCTTTATAGTGCGATATTTGGTAAATATTCAATTTGAAATTACCTGCAAGTTGGCAAGTTTAGCTTTCATTTTCCAGTATTTACTCTCCAATTTCTTCCATTACTAATTCCCTGATAGACTGACCATTTATCCGAACATCTTCCAGAACAGCTTGTCCTTCTTTTACTTTGACTATGGCGTATGTATGGGAATCAGGATCAGAGACATATTTGCGATAAATTTCTTCAGCAGGATAAGCTTTGCTTTCTTCCATATAAAATCTGTCAAACGGGTAGTTGATCGTGAGAAGCATTTTCCCATCCTGATAGAAAACACCTCTTAGAACAACCTCCAGATAGTCATCAACATATTCCGGCCTTTCTTTAGAAATATTCCTTATTGCAGCATATCCATCTTTATCGGTTGTCAGGATGACAAAAACATTTTCCCCACGACTAAATCCTGACACACTATCCTGCTTAAATGAATTGGCTTCAAATCGAAGTGTAATGTATTTCCCCCTGAATGGATCACTTGGGTCAACCGGGGCTGTTTTAAATTTAAATTCTGTTCCGTAAGCTAAAATGTTTTCGCTATCAGCAATCATTTTTAACGGAACATACCATTGAACCGCGACAACTAAAACAAAAAACACAATGACAACCGTTTTAATCTTCATGCGACCTCCTCTTTTTGACCATCCAATAATTCGCCACAAAAAAACCGGATCCTACCAAAACGAATAAGACACCTCGTAAAATAAAACTCAAATCTGTATCAAAAAACCTGCAGATCACCAATGCTGAAATTATCAATAGACCATAATTCAATATTCCCAAATGGTCCCGGGTCGCTCCCTCTCTAATTACCCAGATTGCCAAAAGCAAAATCAATACATTGATTAAAAAAACAGCCACGAATGAATTTACTCCGATCAAATAAATCAAAATGAAAAGAATGAAAATTCCTTCCATAGGTTTGTATTGTGCCAATGATTTCTTCTTCCATGAAATAAAAACCAATATTCCAGAGACAATTGTTAACAAAATGACTGCAATAAATTCAGGCGAAACGACTATTTCATTCCAATGAAAAGTCTCTTGTTGTAAATCCTGCCAAAACCAGTTAAAGCTTGTGATCAACAAAATGACAATGGTCCCAATTGATCCCAAAACCATGAAGCCGTTGTTGCGCAATTGTTGCTGACGGAAATAATTGAAGCTTCCTATTAAGTACAAAATTGCAAACAGGTTCATGTAGGCAATAAACACTAACTCTTCCTGGTCCTTTGCAATGATACCCAGGGAAATGATCAGTGAAAGAGGTAATAACCAGTTGTGGAAAATGAGAAAATTACTGGTTGGTTTCCCTTTGAAAAGAAAATAGTAGTGTGGTAAAACTGCTAAAATAAGTACCCAGTAATAATAAGATTCAGAGTGGGGAAAAGTCCAATAACCGGATTCGCAAGCATAAAATGTAATTCCGGCAATATACAATAAGGAGGTAATGGATGAATTCATCAGGTAAATGAGTGGAAAGCATAACAACATCCACGTCAGCAGAAACGAGCTGAGATTACCTTGAATGTGATAGATCTGACTGATCAGGGAAATAGTAGCCGCAACGGAAAAGAATAAAAAAGCTGAGCAGCTTTCCCTCCAAGTAATACTTTCTTTCTTTGTGAAAAGTACATACATACACAACGACTGTCCAATTGCCAATGGAAGAAAAGCCAGAATAGTTTTGGTGATTCTTGGTAACTCATCCCAATTGTAGGCAATGATGAGTATGATGCCTAAACCGACCAGGATAGCACCCAGTATCCCAAATGCGATCAATATCCGGTTGGGAGAATGTTCTTCTTTCTCACGGTAATATACCTGGATTTTATCTGCTGTTTCAGCCGAGATTATCCCTTTACTGACTAATTCATCTATATCTTTTTTGAGACTCATCTAAGAATGTTTGGCTCGATAGCCTAAAAAATCGTATGTGAAACAATCTAGCTATTTTTATTTAAAAAATAGAATGAGGGTATTATTACCCAGGGAAATCACTTTTAACTTTGAGATTGAAGAAATTTTGACATGAATTATGTAGTTTTTAAATAACACACCTCTGAATCTCCTCTTTCCGATAGCTATCGGAAGAGAATAATGGTATAATTCAAGTCAAAATTTGAGTTTTCTATCGACTCACATAAGTAGAGTTTTATTTTAATGGCTAAAATTCTCAACAGCGATTTCCCTGATATCATCACTTGATATTCACTTCCACATAAACCGGCAAGTGATCGGAGTAATATTTATTGTCCTTTGAATCTGTCAGGACGGCATATTTGATCACCTCAATCCTATCCGGATCCGTGAAAATGTAGTCAATTCTTCGTTCTGGCGGTTCGGTGAAATTGAATCCCGTAAATGTCCCCTCGGGGCCAAAAGTGACCTCTTTGCTGCTCAGCCTGGCATCAGTTAAATTCTTGCTCAAATATTTGATTGGTTCCGTTTGCGGTTCGAGGTTCAGGTCGCCCATCAAAACAACAGCGGCATCGGCAGGTTTTATTTCCTGAATTTTTTGAATGATCAAACGAGCGCTTTCCTTTCTGGCTTCTTCGCCTACATGATCGAAATGCGTATTAAATACTGCTATTTTTTCGCCCTCAACCTTATTCTCCAAAACCATATATGAACACACCCTGGGAAGCTGAGCATCCCATCCTGTGGATATCTCGCCCGGCGTTTGTGAAAGCCAGAAAGTTCCGTTATTCAAAACATTAAACTTGTTCTTTTTGTAAAATACAGCGCTGTACTCCCCTTTTGTTTGACCATCGTCACGACCAACACCATAATAATTATACTCCGACAATGCACTATCCAAATATTCAACCTGGAATTCCAAACCTTCCTGGATACCAAAGACATCCGGCTCATAAAACTTGATCTGCTCTGCCAAGCCATTCTTTCTGAACTCCCAGCTATTCTCTCCATCCCTGGCTGTTCCGTATCTGATATTATAAGTCATGAAGGTGAATTGCTGTGCAAAAGACATATGGGTCAATAACGAAATCAGTATGGAGAAGATAAGCTTTGGTACCATGTTACTCATGAATTTTCAGAGGACAAAGATAAATCTTTAAATGAAAAAACCCTTTGAGGATACGCTTATGATATTGCAATTACAAATCGGAATAGCTCCTCTCTTATCTGCCAAAATTGTTGCTAAAGAATTTGTCCAAATGATTTGAAAACTTAAAAAGTGAAACTTTACTACTATTTTTTTTGATTTTCAGCCACCTATTTTATCTCCAGCTTTGGGTTACTTTTTAGATCAAATCCAACTAACCATAAATCTGAAATAATGCACCTCATTTTTCAGATGATCAATCTATCAACAATCAACCAAAAAACTCAACTATGAAAAAGTTCAAAGAATCACAAGTCTCACCTGTTGAGCAAATCACCAAAGTTTACACTCCTTTAAATATCGCTGAGGAAACTAACGTTTCAGGATTTGCATTTACCAAAAGGCTTGCAAAGAAAGCTGGTATCACAAAAAAGGATATTTCTCGCTCGTTTTTTGAAGGGCCACGGGCGTTTAAATACGCCGATCTGGCTTCCAAAATGGAATCTGACAGTGCAGGTGGATCAACCGTTGGAGAAAATTCCATTACCATCTGGATCGATTCCAGCCATGCCAACGCTGCAAGTGAAGCAGGGTATATCTGGATGTACTTCGGTCTTGATAAAAGGGTAAAACTAAATGGTTACAGCAACGGATTCCCCGCGGGTGCAACGATCAATTGGGACCTGAATCAGATAGATGATTGGCTCGAAGACAACATCGAAACCGACCTTTGGGATGAAATCGCACTCGTTACCGATTCAAATGACGGTGTCAAAATTGACAGGGTCCGCATCAAGCACAGTGGTCAGACAATCCTGGATTGGACCTGTAACCTATGGCTTGACGGATCTACACTGGAAGAGTATGGTAAAATCGTACTTACAGGAAAAATATTGGAGCATAAACTTAATCAGATAGACAACTTGTGGGTTCCGCAAATCCATTGGGCAGCAAGGGAAATCGGTAAAACGGATGGAAGAAAATACGGAAGTACAGGAGCATGGTGCAGCGAGTTTGCATCATGGTGCCTGCAAAAAGCCATGTGGGAAACACCTGGAGGAAATATTGGTTCCCAGCCAATGGAAGATTATTTCTCCGGAATAGGCAGGATGTACACACATGATCAGTTACTGGATGGCGATTACCGCCTGGTTGCCGGTGATTATATCCGGTTTGAATGGGCCAGCGGCGGCCATCACAGTGGTATTTTTATCGAATATGTTGATGATCCAAATAGTCCGACCGATGATACCACCGTCCGTACCATAGAGGGGAATGCCAGCTCAACAGTGAAAGTCACAACCAGAAAATTTCAGGACGTTCTTTCTGTTGGTAATTGCCAATAGTCACAATCAATTAAAATGGATGTCATCTAAGATATTGATATCCCGGCACATCATCACATCCGAAATCAGGGTCAGAATCAGGCCCTGATTTGGATTAAATATTCTGAAAAAATTTGATGATAACCCTCCTCTTTACAAGGATTAGAGTTAGAAATATGAGAAAATAGAATACAGCGAGAATGATAAACCCCAATAATCTGCTATGATAATAGTGATTGATGGCAAGAGCCACGGTAATGGAGCTAAACAGGAGAAAGAAATTAAAAACGATCGTCACCGCGATCATGGCTTTTGCCCTCGATCTCACCATATTTACCTCTTTTTTTATCTTGTTTTTTGCTTTCCCAACTCCTTTACTGACCAGTTTTGATGGAATAACTGTGAATGCCATCGCTTTTATAAGTTTCTCCGAAAAGCTCATTTTATCTTGCTTTCAGCTCTTCTTTTTGCTTTTCTTCTATCTCTGGTTTTGCCTCCTCAATTTCCTTCAAAAGATTATCTGCCAGTTTATCGGCTTCATCCAGAATTTTCTTTCTTGTTTTCTTTCCTTCCTCAGGTGCGATTAACAATCCAATAACAAAGCCTGCAGCGGCTCCCAATAGTACGCCTGATAAAACTTTCAATTCTTTCATAGTATGTTCAAGTTTGTTTTCTGATATTTTAATTTAGGTAGTAGCATTTCCTTAGTAACACTTCCTATTTAAAATTAACAATTGTCATTTGAAATAGTTAGGGAAATTGCCTCAATTGTCTTTTTCAGCAGCCAACAAAAATGCATCTATTTCAGGGTTGGCACTCGTCCCATACCCGTTTACAATCATTCCCTTTTCTCCCGATTTTGTTTCAATAGCATATAAAATTGACATATCATCCGGATTGGTATTTCCTTCAAACCGGTATTCATCTACAATATGAATTTCCTCCGGACTGAAAACCTTTTTAGAATGATCCATAATCATTTTGTCATCAAAAACATTAAAATCCCTGGTGTATCCTTTTGATTTTAGCTTTTCCATGATCTCACTCATAGGCTTCAAATTGTGTCTGGACATATCTTTTATTAGTTGGTTCTACCTTAAACTTTTCCAAATGCATGCCAGAGTTATCTCATTTGCATCACATAGATAATTAAAATCACAATGGCCGCTAAAGACGCCGGGAAGCACCAACTTAATTTAGAATTCGGTATGTTCAATGGTAAAAATTTTATCCCAACTGTGAAATTTGGAATCTATTGTGTGTAAAATTTTCCTCAAGTCCGATGTGGTAAAAAGGTTAAAGAACAAACGTCTTTTTACTATAAAAAACTGATTTTCAGATAAATAAACAATTTTACCTTCGAACTATTTGGTTTGGAATGGATTTTTCAAATAGTATGGTGATTGGAAGAATTACATCCAATTGATGTTGAAAAAAATGAATTCTAATTATGAACAACACAAATGTTAAAATGGTTGGTGGTGTCTTAGCTGGTGCGGCTTTAGGCGCTGTTATCACTCTGCTCAGCGCACCTGATCCAGGTAAAAAGACCCGTAGAAAATTGAAAAAGGAAGCTAATAGTCTTCAGAAAAGCTTCAACAAAAGTATACATGAGGCTCTAAAGAAAGTGAAATCAAGCTAATGCTTTCATTTTAACAAAATGAGTGGAATACATTCACAACTAATAAATTAACCATTAAAAAATACAATTATGAACGAATTACAAGTAAAAGGAAACTGGAACGAGATTAAAGGTAAGCTGAAGAAAAAGTATGCTCAGCTAACTGACGATGACCTGAAATATGCAGAAGGAGAAGCTGATGAATTCCTTGGAAGACTGCAAAAGAAGACAGGTAAAACAAAAGAAGAACTCAAGGCAGAAATAGAAAATTTCTGAGAACAGAAATAATTTAAAACTCGACAAAACAGCGATTAAAAGAATTAAACACAAGCTATTATGAAACGAGCAATTAATGTATTTATCAGTTGTCTGGCAATATCAGCAGTATTGGCATTTACACAATGTTCAAATAGTTCACGTTCGTCCTATTCTGACAACAATCAACAGGATGAAGCTCTTTCTCCGGATTGGCAAGATGAAAGGCAGGAATTGAAGGATGAATTGAGTGATCTGGAAAATGACATTGACGAGAAAATCGATAGAATCGATAAAAAAATGGAAGAAGTTTCAGATGACACCAAAGATCAATGGATGGAGACAAAAGAAGATCTCCGGGCGAAAAAATCCAATATACAGGACAAAATGAGCGAAATTGATAATTCCACGGAAGAAAACTGGGAAGAAGTTAAGACCGATATAGAGCAAGAATATGCTAAAATAGAGGCAGAAATCGAACAGGTAGGAGATGATATCAAGGATTTATTTGATTCATAGGATGATGATTTTCTAAAATCTTTCGTCTAATAATTGACAGGGAGTCATCCGAAAGGAGACTCCCTTTTTTATCCGCCACACAAATAAAATAATTCAACTATGAACAAGACAATTGAACCGGTAAACTTTAAAGCTGATCAAAGCATTATAAACAAGATAAATAAGCAGTTTGATGATTTGCCCAACTACCACAGCGAAATTACTTCAGCTGATATTTATCTGAAAAAATTAAAAGAGAATCCATTGTATGACAATCTGGTAGAGATCAAGGTTTTTCTTGCCGGAAGAGAAGTATATGCCGAAGGGACAGGTGAAAATATCTATGCTGCCGCAAATAAGGCTTATGACAAAGTAAAACGTCAGCTTTCTGAGACGAAGAAAAGAGACAAAGACCACCGCCAGCCAAATATTTATAAAGAAGGGTAGCAACTAACCCCTTATGGCTTGGGCTGAATATCTCTCAATTGAAACGAATAATTTCTGGAGGGAACAGAGCCGGTTTTTGGTGATTGATTTCCGGAAAGATGCTGAATGATTTTCTCCACATGGTTATGACATGTGTCAATAAATAAATCATAGGTACTTTGATTCCCTCCAACAATTGTTCCTGCCACAAATATTCCGGGCACATTGGTTTCCATTGTATCCGGATTCAGAGACGGTTTCTGATCTTTTCCTTTCAACTTAACCCCTGCCTTTTCGAACAGGCTTAGGTCTGCCACATATCCAATTCTGAACAAAACAAAATCGATATTGATTTTCTTATCTCTGGATTTCGTTTTTAAAACCGCATGCTTTTCACCGATTTCCTTCAATTCCGTATGGGGTAAAAACTCTATCATTTTTTTCTTGATGAGCATTTCTATTTCCGCTATCAAAAATGGCTTAGTGATTGATTTTTCAAAGACACTGTTGCGGTAACTCAAACTAACCTGCGCTCCAATTCTATAACATCTTAGAGCCGCCTCAAGAGCGGAATTCCTTCCTCCAACGACCAATACTTTTTTTCGAAAATATTGATGGACGTTCTGAAATTCAAAATGTACATGCTCCTGGTCTGAGCCCGGTATTGAGACCTTATTTGGATAAGACATATCCCCTGTGGCAAGAATAATCTTTTCAACCTCATACCCAGATCGGTACTTATTGGTTTTAATCAAAAAACAGCCTTTCTGTTTTTCAATTTCCAATACTTTTTCATAGGTATGGATCTCAAGATCGTAAATTTCAACTACCTGCCTGAGATAGGCCAGGTAGGACTCTTTGGTTAATGGAAGCTGCGTAGAATTTTGCACGGGAATTTCTGCGATGGAAACACGCTCCGGTGCACTGTAAAAATGGGTATCTTCTGGCCATTGGCAAATGGTATTTCCAACCTGCCTTGCTTCAAAGTGAATATAGGAAAGATCATTTTCCTTTAATGCAACAGCCATTTCCAACCCGATCGGTCCGGCGCCGATTACGGCTACCTCAAATTTGTTTTTCATATTGTTTGGTTTGTATTGAATTTTTCTCCTCCGTCAAATAAACTGATTCTGACAGATTAGATAATTTTTAATTTAGCTGATCCAAATAATTTAAACATATAAACTCGATTAATGAAGATCATAATAGTAATGATTCAACTTGCTGATACTTAGAGTCTGCATGGCTTCGTGGCAAGAAAGATTAATGCTACAAAGGCCCAAAGTCGCGAAGTTTAAGAAAGGAAGAACCTACTGAATAAACATAATTCATTAATACCATTTAGAACTGAGGTTAATTTAGCAATACATCTTTTCAAAATCGTTGATCCGTTTGGGAAAATTGTTCATGATTTGTGGCGTTGGCTAGTATGACACTGTGGAACTTATTTCCCATCAATATTTTTCCACCTCTTTTATAATCAATTAGAGACATATTTTGGATTGGCACATTTTTCAATTAAGAAGGGTTAAAAACTTTTACAAAAGCCAATAATTTTCATGAATATAATCGGCAATATTATTAAAACAGCCATTTCCCTGACGGATACCCTGTCGTCTGATACGGATCCAGTAGAATCGCAAAAAGAAGTGCTAAACGATCTTCTTCATACCGCCAGAAAAACTGAATTTGGCAAAAAATATAATTTTAAACAGATCCTGGAATCCGATAATCCGGAGGAAGAATTTCAAAAGACTGTACCTGTTCACGATTATGATAAAATGTACGATGAATGGTGGCATAAAGTAGCTGACGGAGAACGAGATATCACCTGGCCGGAACGACCAGATTACTTTGCCCTGAGCTCGGGAACTACGGGAAATACCAGCAAAAGGATCCCCGTGACATCACAAATGCTGGAGGCCATTCGTGATACCGGGATCAAGCAGGTAGTAAGCCTGGCTAATTTTGACCTGCCAGCTGAATTTTATGAAAAGGAAATCCTCATGCTGGGCAGCAGCACAGATTTGAAAATTCACAACGATATTCGTGAAGGAGACATCAGCGGGATAAGCGCAGCCAATCTGCCATTTTGGTTTAAGGGTTATTACAAGCCCGGGGAGGAAGTGGCTCGTATTGATGAATGGGACGAACGAATTGAAAAAATTGTTGAAAAAGCGCCCGAATGGGATATCGGGGCATTATCCGGCATCCCTTCCTGGATCGAGCTGATGTTGAAAGCCATCATCGATAAATACAATCTGAAGAACATTCATGAACTATGGCCCAACCTGATGGTCTTTTCTTCCGGCGGTGTTGCCTTCGAACCTTATGAAAAAAGCTTTAACAAATTGTTGGCCCAACCCCTCACGATTATCGACACCTACCTCACATCGGAAGGCTTTCTGGCTTTTCAATCCCGACCCGATACAAAAAGCATGGCGCTGGATGTGGATGGCGGGATCTATTTTGAATTTATCCCCTTCCATCCTGATGCCATCGATGATAACGGGTCCGTGAAGGATACTAAAAACGCCGTCAACATCAGTGAAGTTAAAGAAGGTTTTGAATACATCCTTTTGATCTCAACAGTTTCGGGAGCATGGAGATATGTGATTGGCGACACGGTGGAAATCACTAATAAAGAAAAGGGTGAGATTAGAATTACCGGCAGAACCAAGCATTTTCTGAATGTTGTTGGTTCTCAGCTGTCGGTTGTGAAGATGAATGATGCCATGCGATACCTGGAAAAGGAGTTTAACGTTACCATTCCGGAATTCACAGTAGCAGCAAAAAAAGTCTCTGGTGAGTACATCCACAAATGGTATCTGGGGGTCGAAAATCAGGATCATTTGAAAAGTAGTAAGGTAGGTGAAACTCTAGATGAATTTCTAAAATCTGTTAACAAGAATTACAAAGTGGCCAGGGGAAAAGCCCTTAAAGGAGTAGAAGTCGAATTTGTATCTCCGAACACTTTCTACGATTGGATTGAGTACCAGAAACAAAAAGGTGGTCAGGTAAAGTTCAAACGCGTGATGAAGGAAGGCGAATTTGAGGAATGGGAGGAATTTGCATCCAAACAAAGCAATGAAAAATTGAAGGTATAGAGCTATTAAACTTCATACATGCTTCACCTGCATCGGCTTTTCAACCACTGGTAATACTCTTGTTGTGCCCGGACTTTTTTCTTTTTCGGTTCATTTTTTTTTAACTGCTGGGTTTCACTTTTGATGTAGTATGCTTTGGTATTATCCTCAAGCTGAAGCATGAGCTCTGTTTCAACTTCCTCTTTTAGCGCAGGATCATGAAGAGGAAAATCCACCTCGATGCGTCGATGAAGATTACGGGACATCCAATCGGCACTGCCCAGGAAAACTTCCGGACTGCCATTGTTGCCAAACCAAAATACCCGGGCGTGTTCCAGATAACGATCAACAAGGCGGATGATTCTTATATTTTCTGAAATGGGTAAGAGACAGCAAACACTTCTGACAATCAGATCAATCTTTACTCCACCGTTAGCAGCTTTGTACAAAGCCTTGATCATTTGTGGCTCCTCCAGATTATTGATTTTCAGGACGACATGGCCTTTCCCACCTTTTTTCACAATTTCCATTTCACGTTTGATCATTCCCAGCAATCTTTCCTTCATATTAAACTGGGACACAAGGAGGTGATTAAATAAAGGTGGATCAGGATGATTGCAAAGATGGTTGAACACAAAATTCAGCTCGATCGTCATGGCCTCATGAGAGGTAAGCAACGTGTGGTCTGCATAAATATCAGCAGTTTTCTCATTGAAATTTCCCGTTCCGAAATACCCGTATTTCACTTTTTTGCCCTTAGACTTCCGTATGACAACAGATACTTTAGCATGGACCTTAAGCCCTGGAATTGAATAAATAATCCTGATCCCGGCTTGCTTCATTTTCTCTGCCCACAACAAATTATTTTCTTCATCAAATCGTGCTTTCAATTCGACAAACACCGTTACTTTTTTTCCATTTTGTGCGGCGCTGATCAGGGCATTGGCAATGAAGGAGTCAGAAGCAATCCGGTAAAGGGTAATCTTAATTTCCCGGACTTTCGGATCGATGGCAGCTTCGTTGAAAAACCTCAATACATAGTCATAACTTTGATAAGGAAAATGCAGCAAAACATCCTGCCGATCGAGTATCTCAAAAATCGAGTGAGCATCGTCAATCGCTGGAATTCTCAAAGGTCGATTTTCAGGATAGGACAACCTCGGATATGCAGGATTTGGCAGGGACATGAAATCATTAAGATTATGATATCGACCTCCCGGCACAGCCTCCATTTCAGAAATGGAATATCGATCGCAAAAATAAGAAATCAGTTCTTTAGAAGCAGATTCATCAAATAGAAACCGGGAAGGGTTGCCAACATTGCGTCTGGCCAAATGTTTCCTGATTTTATCTGCTAAATCCCCAGTAAACTCATCGTCAATTTGCAGGTCTGCATCCCTGTTCAATTTTATACCTGCACATTCCAGTACCTCATATCCGGGAAAAACAAATTGCAGGTTGGCCCGGATCACGTCATCCAGAAACATAAAATACTTCCTGCCTTTGATATCAGGTAATTGGATAAACCTGGGCAGATCTTGGGAGGGAATATTTAGAACTGCATAATACATTTTATCTTTACCCAGCTTGCGCTTTAATGAAAGAGCAAAATAAAGCTCCTTGTTTTTCAAAAATAAAGTTTTACTCTTTCCGGCATTGAGAATGACTGGTTGAAGATAAGTGAGAACTTTGCTTCTGAAATAGTTCCTGACCGCATCCCGATGTGACGATAAAACCTTTTCATTCCTATAGATTTGAACACCTGCTGCAGCCAGCTGCTTATAAATGATCTCTCTAAACAGTTTACCGTATTCTTTCAATTGTGATTCAACAATCTGATGAATTCGTCTGAGAATAACTTCCGGATTTTCGCGAAGGGTAGTTCTAAGTCTCTTCTTTTCGATAAGGTGCAAATTTTGCCAATGAGCTACTCTGACCCTGAAAAATTCATCAAGATTAGAAGAAAATATTGACAGGAATTTAATTCGATCGTAGAGCGGTACAGATGGATCACGAGCTTCCAATAAAACGCGATAATTGAAAGATAACCAACTCAGGTCGCGATTGGCCATCGGGTATTTTTCAATAGAAGTTTTTATATCGCTTACATTGGTTTTATCCCTGGCAAGGATTGGCTCGTTCATAACTATGGTGTGATTCGTGGCATTTCTTTAAGAGAAGTAGAAACCAAATGCTTCTACAGGCAAGTTATCATTTGTCAATCATTCCAAGTTTATGTATTTGTTAAATTTTTAAATTTAAATTCCTTGTTTAAAAATTAATTGAGCCATTGGCACGGCATTCACAACACAATGGAAAAAGTTTATAAAGGAAAGAAAACATTTTATGCACCGACAAGGAAGGAGTGGAGATTGTGGTTAAAAGAAAATCATTCGACTGAGAAGTTTGTCTGGTTGATTATTTACCGCAAGGAAAGTGAAGCACCATCAATCTATTACGAAGAAGCTGTTGAAGAAGCACTCTGTTTTGGATGGATCGACAGCAAGGGAAATAAACGCGATGACAAAAGTTTCTACTTATCCTTTGCCAGGAGAAACCCAAAAAGCAACTGGAGTGGTATCAATAAAGAGAGAATAGAAAGACTAATTAAAAATGGTCGAATGGAGCCTGAAGGATTAAAAATGGTCGAACAGGCCAAAGAATCCGGCACATGGAATGCATTGGACGATGTTGAGAATTGCGTTGTTCCGGACGACCTCCAAAAGTCATTGGATGCGAATAGGAAAGCTTTCGAGAATTTCGAAGCTTTTCCTCCATCATCCAAAAAGATCATCCTCCTGTGGATCATGAGCGCCAAAAAATCTGAAACCCGGCTGAAAAGGATATTAGAAACCGTAGAATTAGCCGAGAAAAATATCAGGGCTAATCATTGGGGAAAATAATTAATTTCTTCTTTGACATGCTTATCCAAACCAAGCAAAGTTTGCGTATTGGTCATTTCTTAATTTTCGAGAAGGAATTAATTTGTCTTGCGGAAAATCACCAAACGTTCCTATCGGAACGCAATTGATGTGCTGGATTTATTTTTCTATCTACCAGACGTTCCTGGCGGAACGATTGATCAAGACCGGATTAATCACATACTTTTTTATATGGTGGCCATTCCCACTAACATTTTTTATCGACCTCATTATTTTTTCATTAACGATTGCAATAATTCCTTTTCTTCATTGCGAAAATGTTGGAAAATGTTGATTTTCCTTAATGGCTTTTAAATGTTCCATTTCCAACTTTACCTATACATTTCCGGATCTTAAATCGCTGATGGCAAAAGCCACGCCAGAAAGATCAGGCGATCAATTGGCGGGAATATCTGCCAAAGATGAAGTGGAGCGAATGGCCGCAAAAATGATCCTGGCAGATCAACCTCTTTCCCTTTTCTTGGAAGAATTGCTCATCCCCTACGAAAAAGATGAAATAACTCGCCTGATCATAGATTCTCACAATCAGGAATCTTTTCAAAAGATCTCTCATTTGACTGTTGGGGATTTCCGGAATTGGCTGCTTGATTACTCAACCACGGGAAAGGAAATGGCGCAAATCAGCAAATCATTAACACCGGAAATGGTTGCTGCGGTAAGTAAGATCATGAGCAATCAGGATCTCATGCTTGTTGCAAAAAAATGTGAAGTTGTTACCAAATTCCGAAGTACTGTTGGTCTTAGGGGACATTTCTCCACACGGCTTCAACCGAATCATCCGACCGATGATCCAAAAGGAATTCTTGCCAGCATGATCGACGGGCTCTCACTTGGTATTGGAGATGCTGTAATCGGTATCAATCCGGTTTCCGATAGTACCGATTCCATTATTCGGCTTTTGGAAATTCTGGACGAATTCCGGGAAAAATTCCAAATCCCAACCCAAACATGCGTCCTCAGCCATGTCACCACAACCATGGAAGCAATCCGTCGAAAAGCTCCGGTTGACCTGGTCTTTCAATCAATCGGTGGAACAGAAAAAACAAATACCAGTTTTGGTATTTCGCTCGATATGCTACAAGATGCATATGAAGCAGGTTTGAGCTTGAAAAGAAATCCTACAGGTAATCAGATCATGTATTTTGAAACCGGACAGGGAAGTTCGTTATCTGCCGACGCTCATCATGGAGTTGATCAGCAAACGTGTGAAGTCCGTGCCTATGCCGTTGCCAGTGCATTTGATCCATTTCTCGTCAATACGGTTGTCGGTTTCATCGGACCGGAATATTTGTATGATGGAAAACAGATCATCCGGGCAGGACTGGAAGATCATTTTTGTGGAAAATTGCTGGGATTGCCGATGGGGTGTGACATTTGTTATACCAATCATGCCAATGCGGACCAGGACGATATGGATAACCTTCTGGTTCTTCTTGCATCATGTGGATGTAATTACATCATGGGTGTTCCCGGAGCAGATGACATCATGCTGAATTACCAAAGTACTTCTTACCATGACGCCTTGTTTGTCCGCCAATTACTGGAGGTCAGACCAGCGCCGGAATTTGAAAAATGGTTGCAGAATATGAACCTTATGGACAGCAAGCTTCAAATCATAAAAGGAAACCAAAAACTGCTGGGTTATCTTAAACAAAATGAAAAAAATCCATGAAACCCACTAAAGAAGATCCATGGAAACTAATGAAAACCTTAACCCATGCCAGAATTGGAATGGGAAGGTCGGGTGGTAGTTTGACAACTGATTCTTTGATGAAATTCCGGTTGGATCATGCAATGGCAAGGGCAGCCGTCTGGAAGGAATGGGACCTTTCTTCCACACAAAAAGAACTGAATGAGCTCGGGTACCCTACCCTACAACTCCAAAGCCAGGCCGCCGACAAGGAAACCTATCTTCAAAGGCCGGATTTGGGCAAAAGACTGAATTCATCTTCGGTCCATTATTTAAAGCAAGTATGGAAAGCCGACCATGATCTTGGAATTGTTATTTCAGAAGGACTTTCATCTTATGCCATTGAACAGCAAACCATTCCATTTCTAAAGGAATTGCTACCAATGGTACCTAATTATCAAATTGCTCCTATTGTATTGGTGAAATATGGCCGGGTAGCCATTGGTGATGAAATTGGTGAGCTATTAAAATGTAAACTAGTAATTATTCTGATTGGAGAGCGGCCTGGACTTTCCTCGCCTGACAGCCTTGGTATTTACCTCACTTATCATCCCAAAAAAGGCACAACAGATGAAAAACGAAACTGCATTTCAAACATCCATCCGGCCGGGTTAAGCTATCAGTTGGCAGCTGAAAAGCTATTTTACCTATGTAATGAGGCAATAAAAAGAAAACTTACCGGCGTAGAATTAAAAGATGATTTCTCCAAACAAATTGAATAAACCCAAATTCCGCATTGGAGCAGAATTTGCCCTTTGGGCTGACGAAAGCGGAGCTTTGTCAGGGTTAACCTTGACAAAAACGCAGTCTTTCGTCAACCCGTAGGGCAGATTAAGCTAAAGCTTAATCTTGGATAAACAAAAAAGGCCCTTTTAGGCTTCCAGCTTTCCCTCATGAAACAAACGCATCCGGTAGACATTCATGGCATATTTACCAAGCTTATTGGTTAGCTGATAGTTGACCATCGTTCCGACAATTGCTCCAAATCCAGGGATTAGCTGCAGTAATTTAGCCATATCAATGTTGTCCCGATACTCCACCCAATACGTTCGCCAATCCAATTGATTGATGTCATCGGACAATATATCTTTTTCCATCTCCCAATTTTCGAGAATACCATATACTTTATTTCGATGCTTCTGACTGGAAAATGTGATTTGAAAGATATAAAGAATGAAAATTCGTTCTCTCAGGTCCTTGACATCATATCCATAAAGTGAAGCGATTTCAAATAGCATCTTCATTTTAATCGACAACCACAGTGGCAGGTCAGCCAACCCGGAAAGAAATCCCCCGTAACCCGTAACAGCCCCCTCTACTGCCGCAGATGACCGATAGAATTTTATGCGCTCCTGCACAACCGATTCAGTCAATTCCAGGTTCTTTTTTGGATTTTTTGCTTTGGTAATATAGCCTGCTCCGGAAATTACTCCTTTCGTGATTTGTTTGATGGTGTTGGAAATAAACTGATGAACTTTTTCCGGGATAATGGAATTGATCTTCGTTTGAAATTTTTTGGCAGTATCACTGAGAAAAGAAGGCTGTTTTTGCATTTCCCGTTGCCATTCTTTCATTTCAGCGATAACCTCAGTTTCGTAATCTTTTGTATTTGTAGTTTCTTCGATAATCTTTCTGTCGATTGAATTCTATTAGTTAATCGAAATTTTAAACAAAAGGGTTATTTCGGCTAATTATTTGCCAGTCAACTTAAAACTTATAAATCAAGGGAATAAAAATGGTCGCAATAATCCAGAATAAAATGTTCAACAAGGTACCTATTCTCACAAAATCCATGAATTTATATTGACCTGCAGTGTAAACCATGGTATTAGTCTGGTAGCCAACAGGAGTCATAAAGCTTGCCGATGCCGCAAATGTAATCGCCATGATAAATGGGATTGGACTCAAATCAAGGTTGTTTCCAGTTGCGATCGCTATGGGAGCCAACAAAGCCGCTGCTGCATTATTTGACATTATTTCCGTCAAAAGCGAAGTAACAATATACAATCCCGAAACGATGGCAACCGGTCCAAGAGGCCCTAGATATCTTACAATTGTATCAGCTATCAGTAAATCCAGACCCGTATTTGTCATCGCCGTACCTAAACTCAATGCACCCGCCAGTAAAAAAACTACCTTCCAACTGATCGCATCATAAGCTTCCTTCATGGAAAGGATCTTCAAAATTACCAGCAAAGCCACTCCCGAGATGGTTCCAACCATGATGTCTAGAATATTGGCTGTCGCCAATGCGATCACAACAGCAATAATAGCCAATACCACAAAAAACTTTTTCTTTTGAAAATCAACGGAGGCTTCTTCGGATAGCAGGACAAACGGAGCATCCTGTTCATTTTCCTGTTTTTTCAGTTCTTTGATAAAGTGGCTTTTAACTTCAGCCAGGATAACGTCCCCTGATTTTAGCCTAAGGTCATATAAGTGCTCGTGCTGTACTTCTTCCCGGTGTTTAATCGCCAATGGAACGGCACGATACCTTCTACGGAAATCCACTTCCTTAAGTGTCTTTCCCTCGATGTCAGAATTGGCTGTAATAACCATCTCTACAAGAGATGAATTCCTGCCCTTCAAATTGTCATCCCCAATTTTTACGGCAGATGACACCAATATTTTTGAGCGGTCCTTCAGGGATTTAATTTTTTCTACATCGCACCTTACTTTAAGGATATCATTAGCCTGCAAGACAAAATCGCCAGGAGGAAGGCTGAATTTACTTCCATTCCTTCTTACTTCTATAACGTCCATTTCCAGCTCTCTTACGAGATCGGATTCCATGATCTTTTTGCCCACTGAATCAGAGTTTTGAAGAAGCTCAATCTCCGTGAGGTAATTCCTTACCCCAAACTTAGCCGTCAGTTCTCTTTCCTCTTCACGCCTGGGCAATAATCTTGTTCCGACAATCACCATGTATCCGATTCCAGCTGCTAAAAAGATCAGACCCATCGGTGTCATTTCAAACATGGAGATTGCTTCTTCGCCTTGCTTTTCGGCAATTCCGCTTACTAGAATGTTAGTGGAAGTCCCGATGAGTGTACATGTACCACCGAATATGGATGCGAAAGAAACGGGAATAAGCATTTTGGAAGGACTTTGTCCGGAAGAATGAGCAATCTGTATCACCACTGGAATAAAAACAGCTACAACAGGAGTATTGTTAATAAAGGCTGAAATCACTGCAATCAGTATCATCATCATGATAATACCGCTGTTAAAGTTATAGCGGAAGGTTTTTGAAAGGCGATGGGCCATAACCTGCAGTGCTCCGGTTTTCAGCAATGCAGCGCTGATGACAAACATAAATGCAACGGTAATGGTTGCTTTATTGCTGAAACCCTCAACACCCTCTTCCGGTGTAATAATTCCAGTCAATATCAAAGCGACCATGATCAGGATGGCCACGAGATCGATGGAAATGATTTCGGTAGCAAACAGAACTATTGCTGCCCCTATCACACAAAGAGTAATGATAATATCAACTGACATATTAATGATTTTTTAAATAAATGGAGTGATTGATGGTTAATCTGGCAATATGCCTATTATAAAAATCTGATCCGGATGCACGTTGCTGGAACCAATTCATATAGCCTATATCTGCCGACCAGCTATCGGTGAACTTAAGTTGAAACCCTGCATAAAGCCTGTTTTGATCAAATACATTATAAACAATTTTGCTACCGGCATTGAACATGACCTCGTCACTGATATTCATTGATACCGGAAGTTTGGCTTTTTCATCTGTTAGCGGTATCAACATCTGCCATCGATACCTTAACCTCAAAACAAAAAAAGCAGGGGTTTCTTCATTTTCCAGAAAAAACCTCTCCTCTATTTTCAGCCTTTGGCTGGTCTTGAGTTTTGCAATATTACCCTTTAAATTAACTTCCTGATGTGGCCGGATCTCTTTCCCGAAATAATCAATTTCCGTTTCTCCATTTTGTGGCATAGCCTGCATAAACCACGTTGCTCCTACTCCTACATCCAGGCCGTTTTTAAAAATGCGATGAACATGAATTCTTGGAAGTACCCATTGATGCTGGCGATTAGTAGTTAAAAACCTCCTGCTATCGATTTCTGTGTGAAGTTGCCAGGATTCATTAAAGATCAGCTTGTTGTAATATCTGATCCAGTAGAAGGATTGTTGCTCAGTGTTTTTTTGTTTTTCCTGTGCAATCCCATCAAATGAACCCAGTAATATGATCGCCAATAAAATTGTTCGGTTGTTCATGGTATTGAAAATTCAACAAATATACTAACTCTATAGATTTAGTAGAGTTTTTATGAAAAATATTTTTCTTAATATTACACGGTTAATAATTTCTTGATCTCTGATCTTCTTAGCTTTCAAAATCACCGCAACATGAAGGAAAGAAAAGTTGGTATCCTGGCAAAAGACGGATTTAAATTGGAAGCTATTCTACTTGAGCCGGATGGCAAATCCAGGGGAACCGTTCAGATCAATTCAGGTACGGGGATACCAAAGGAATTCTACAAAAAGTTTGCATCATATTGTGCTGACCAGGGATATGTCACGATCATCTACGACTATCGGGGTATTGGTGGCTCCAAACCTTCAAAACTAAAAGGTTTTAACGCAACCAATACAGATTGGGGGACACTCGATGCAACGGCTATCATGCACTGGTTAAAAATGAATTACCAGGACCAGAAAAGAATTGTCATCGGACACAGCATGGGTGGTCAAATTGTTGGCCTCATGGAGAATGGATATGAGATAGACGAAATCTACATGATAGCTGTTGGCACAGGATATTGGAAAGATATGCCAAAAAGCAGACTAAAAAACTGGATTCCATTTCTTTGGTACTTCTATATACCTTTCTCAATTGGTATCCATGGGTATGCCAATGCGAAAAAAATAAAGCAAGGTGAAAATTTACCTAAAGGAGTAGCATTGGAATGGAGGAAATGGTGTCTGAATGAAAGTTATTGGGAGCCGGACTTTGGCAAGACCATCGACCGGGCGTTATTTGGTAAAATTAAAGCCCCGATAAAATCCATCACATTTACCGATGACCACATTACAAGTTCCACTGCAAATAGAAAACTACTTTCTTATTATTATAGTGCTCCAAAAGAACACATTGCATTTGCACCGTCAAATGAAGGTTTGACCAAAATTGGCCATTTCGGATTTTTCTCGCAAAAAGCCAGCCACCTTTGGAAAGAAGTTTTATAGCTCCTCCTCACCCTAATATTTTGTTTCCGGAAATTTTCTTGAATTCATTCTCAGAAAAGTAATAAATTTAAAATACAGGGTTATTTTTACTTTATCCATTTTTCTTTCAAATCATGAAGGTATTCATTCAGGTTGTCTTAATATTTCTCATTCTCATTACAAGTTTTCAAACCGTGAAGAAAGACGAGTGGTATATTCGCATTTCCGATTTTCCGCATGTGCAGCTGACTGTTATTTCTATCTTATTTTTAATTGCTGCATTCGTTTTAAGTGATCTCAAAAACATGTTTGATGGTGTGGTTCTTTTGTCTGGAGTAGCCCTTGTTGGATACCAGGGAAAAATTATCTGGCCCTATACCCGGCTGGCGGATAAACAAGCAAAAGATTGGAAAGGGGACGATGATGAACAATCCATCTCCATCATTGAATCAAATGTTTTGATGGATAATGAGGATTATGAAAAGCTGGTCAATCAGGTCAAACAATATCAGCCTGATATGGTCATCGCGCTGGAAACTGATGAAAAGTGGGAAGAGGGCCTAAGAGGAATTGAAAAAGATTTTCGTGTATCAATCAAAATCCCTTTGGATAACACGTATGGAATCTTGCTGTATTCCAAACTGGAATTGAAAAACAACAAGATTGAATACCTGATCGAGGAAGATGTACCATCCATTGAAACCGATGTCATCCTGAAGAATGGAAAGGAAATACGGCTCTATGTTGTTCATCCTGAGCCACCAAGCCCAACTGAAAATGAGCGGTCGACCGAAAGGGATGCGGAATTGATCATCGTTGGAAAGCGGGCCAAAAAATGTGAATTACCTGTTATTGTGGCCGGCGATCTCAATGATGTAGCCTGGTCGCATACCACACGATTGTTTCAGCGATTGAGTGGTTTGCTGGACCCCAGGATCGGAAGGGGTTTTTTCAATACATTTCATGTCGATTATCCACTGCTTCGCTGGCCTCTGGATCATATTTTTCATTCCAAACACTTCCTTGTCAAGAGAATTTTCCGCCTGGAGAGTATGGGCTCCGATCACTTTCCCATGCTGATAGAATTGGTACTTGACCCTGCATTGGGAAAAGCTAAAAATGGAGAGCCGGAAGAATTCGATGAAGAAGATCAGGAAGAAGCAGTAGAAAAACTTAATGACATCCGTGAATCTAATAATGACAATGAAAACAAGGAATAAATAAGCTTTTGCATAAATATGGCATTAAATTTATTTATGAATTAAGAAAACTTATCCATTATTCCAATATGAAGATCCTGACATTTAAAATTCTTCCTATCTACTTAATTTTTCTATTTTTCACTTTTGAAATCCATCCTTCGACACCATATTCAAATGACCTGGAAACCTCCATCATAGAAATTGTTAAAGCCTTTGATGAGAAAGATACTACCACCATAAATGAATTGATCCATCCTGATTTTGGATTAGTCGTTTTGTTTAAACTCGGAGTTTTTAATGAATTTCAAATAACAAAACGAATCGATTTTAATAGCCCAATTCCACCCCATATGCCTTATTTTGATTTTCAACCAACAAGTAATTTACAGTATGATCCCTTGCCAAACTTTGATTGTGAAACCAATGAGTGGAACAAGGAAGGGTTGTACTGTGACACTACCCAAACCGACAGTCTACTATCCACTACAGCTCAGAATCTCATAGAGTTCCGTAAGGATAAAATTGACCCGAGAACAATTAGTAGTTTTAAAGAAATCGAAAGAAATAGCCATAGAGTTGTACTTGTAGATCATAATGGAAATTCTTTGGTTTTCTATGTTATGAAGATCAAAAACCAATGGTACCTGACCGTACTCGACAGAGTTTCTGATGATTGCAGCGCGTGATACGAGCTCATTATCAGGAAATTAGAATATTTAATTGTAGAAATAATTCCACACTGCCATCCTTCTATAAAGCACAAACCTTGTCTACTCCCTTAAAAACAGCAGGCAATTCTTTTGGTGCGATTATTTCTAAGGAGAAATAGGAATACAAACTAAACCATGAGCATTTCTTTCAAAAATACATTTTACGTGCTGGCTTGTCTGGCAGGATTCATTCTATTACTCCATGTCGGACGGCCCGTTTTGGTATCTTTTTCTATCGCATTCTTAATCTCACTGATTCTCTACCCCGTCTGTAAAAAACTGGAAAAATGGGGATTCAGCCGGATCATGGCCGCAATCACAACTCTTCTCGCTGTCACTGGTGTGATTGTCGGAATATTCTATGGATTTTCATCTCAAATTATTTCTCTGACTTCGGAGTTCTCTGACTTTGGCCAAAAACTGAGAGAGCTTTTGAGCAAGGTTGTTGTTTTCGTCAATAACAACGTATCGATCCTGCCCAACATTAAAGAAGAAGACATTATTCAAAAAGGGGCAGAATGGTTTAAAAAATCCGGTGGAGACATTGTATCGGACACTTTCAGTCAGACTGCCTCCCTTATCTCTGGTTTGATAATGGTCGCAGTATATACTTTTCTCCTCTTAATTTATAGAACCGGGCTCAAAGAAGTCCTCATACAGGCCTCCAGATCCGATTACAACGAAAAGATCAGCGAGATGATCAGTGAAATTCAAAAGATCGGACAGCAATACCTGGTTGGGATGGGAATCATGATTGTGGTTCTTGGAGTCCTTTACAGCCTTGCATTGCTTTTGGTTGGTATTGATCACCCGTTTTTCTTTGGCTTTTTGGCTTCTCTGCTGGCCATCATCCCTTATGTTGGAACGACTATTGGAGCGACAATACCAACACTTTATGCATTTATGACAAGCGATTCGTATTGGGTTCCTCTGGGAGTTGTATTTTCATTCTGGGCAGTCCAGTTTTTGGAAAATAATTTTCTCAACCCAAAAATCGTCGGTGGAAATCTTGATCTGAATGCATTGGCGGCTATACTATCATTGATTATTGGCGGATTTTTGTGGGGAGTAGCTGGTATGGCTGTTTTCCTTCCTTTGACAGCGATATTGAGAGTTTTTTGCAGCTATTTCGATCAATTGAAACCAGTCAGTTTGTTTTTAGGTGAGGAATTATTTGAATCGAAGAAAGAGGACAAGCTCGAACAGATGAAAAATAAGATCAGTAAAATCTTTAAAAGATAACATGATATGAAGACTCTTTCACTGAAAAACTGGTTGAAGGTGTTCAGAGATTCCTTCAAAAAATTCTTTTCTGAGAACCCATTTAAGCATAGTGCATCCATTGCCTATTTCACCGTCATTTCATTGCCAGGTATCGCCATCATTTCCGTTTTGGTTGCCGGTTCATTTTATGAATATGACGCTGTAAGGGAGGAATTGATTAAGCAAATAAGCTTACTGATGGGTCAAAACAGCGCCGATCAAATTGAAGAGCTGATGGGTAAAGCTTATTTATCATCTGAATCCCTGGTGATGAAAATTGTTGGTGGAGCGATCCTTTTTATAAGTGCTACAACGGTCTTTGTTTCCTTGCAGGACAGCCTGAATAACATATGGAAAATCAGGCCCAAACCGAACAAAGAAATCCTTAAATTCATCATAAACAGACTTTTATCACTCGCCATGATCGTCTCCATAGGATTTCTTGTTTTGGTATCGCTAATGATCGATACGGTCATTGCCATACTGAATCAAACAATTTCAGGATACTTCAACGGATTTTCTTATTATATCATTGTGATTGCCAATATCGCTATATCCTTATTCATCATCACCTTCATTTTTGCGGCCATTTATAAGATATTGCCGGATGCTCAGATCAAGTGGAAAGATGTCTGGATGGGGGCAATCGTAACTACTGTATTTTTTGTCGCCGGTAAATATTTGATTGGTTATTACCTGAGTAAAAGTAATCTGGGCGATGCCTATGGAGCTGCGGGTTCATTAGTTGCACTTTTAGCCTGGGTTTATTATTCGGTGCTGATCTTTTTGTTTGGCGCTAATTTTACCATGGTTTACACCCGATACAAAGGCCGTCGGATCAGACCCAGCAAAGGCGCTGTCAAAATCAAAATACAGGAAATAGAAAGTGAAACGGAAGAGGTGAATCAATAACTTAACCCGGACATAACTTATTGAATAACAGAAGTTTTCAATAAGTTATCGTCATTATTCATGTTTTTCCATGAATAATGCGGGTTAATTTGAAATTCCTATAAATTGCATTAAAAAAAGCCGGAAACTATTTCCCGGCTTTATATAAGCATCAAATTCTTCTTCCGCTAATCAACCTAAATAAAATAGCAATAATCGCTATCACCAATAAAATGTGGATCAGATTTCCTAAACTGAATACAAAAAAACCTAATACCCAACCAATAAGTAATATGATGGCAATAATATACAGTAAGCTACTCATAATTGTTTTGTTTGTTTAACAATGAATTAACTGGCTAATTATTAGAATTTACTTTACCACAAATTTTTAGATTACTTAAATCAAAGACAAGTGGTGACAAATATGCTGCCACATACTAAGCCATGGTTTAATTACCTAATCGAAGGTGGATTTTGAATTTCTGGTTGAATATAGTGGGTAAATTTTTCCACATAATTGAGGCAGTTTACCTTCATATTTCGTTTCAAATACAACTACCAAGCTCTCAGGTCTTAATCTCCTAAAGAGTGAATTTTCAGAATTACTGCTAGTTTTAATTGCAACAACTTTATTTTATTCGCTGAAAAGCAAACACTTTCCACTTATAATTTGGGATTATATAACCTTTTATAAATCAATAACTTATAATTAACACATGAGATCAAAAGATAAATAAAACCGTATAGATAAACCTCTAAATATCCGCTAATCAAAAACCTTAAGAAAAGCATAACAGTTCTTATAGCAGGCATTATTTGGGAAAGCTAATACACATTTATTGGCAAAATTATGGATGGTATTTGTTGAAACATCAACTAATATGATAGCAGACACAATTATGGAAAATCCAAATCAAAAGTCCATGAACGAAAAGATCATGGATGACTTCTTTTTACATGTTCATGATATTAAGAGTCCGATTGATCAAATTAAAGGGTTATTGGAAATAGCCATAAAAAATTCTGACAATGCCGAAACCAAAGAAGTTTTGGAAATGGCTATTTATGCAAATAATCAATTAAGAAGGAAGGTTCAATTAATGCTGAATGACACGTTAAATTCGCACAATGGAAAACCAAATGGGAAAGCCAGGCATATTAACTTCAGAAAAATGTTTGAGAATGTAAAAAAATCTCTTTCTTCGGTAATTGGATTTGACCAAACCAAGTTTATCCTGACTATTCCAGACCAGGTTGATTATGATGGGGACCCCGTAAAACTTCAGTCTATATTACAAAACCTGTTTGAGAATGCCATTAAGTACCGAAACAGGGAATTGGATCAAAATACCATCATAATGGCTGTGCAGAAATTTGCCGATATTTTGATCATCAAGATCAGTGACAATGGCCGGGGAATTCCAGAAAACCGATTGCCCTATATTTTTGACAGAGGATACAAAACCAGACAAGGTTCCAAAGGTCATGGTATCGGACTTTACCTTGTCAAAGAAACCCTCGAATCAATGGGTGGAAGCATAAAAGCTGACAGTATCGTTGGAGAAGGCACTACTTTTACAATAAATCTTCCCTTCAGAAACTTGAACGGAACTAAATAGCTGCTTTCAAAAATTAACATGAATTTGATATAAGCCACACTATAAAATCAAAAGCAACACCATCATTTCACTCTGAACAGGTGAATTTTGGTATAGTTCAAGTCAAAATACGATAACCTTACCTTATATTGAATTCTTGCTAAATTATAAGAACTAGCCAGGCGATTGCTTTATTGCCTGGCTTTTACTTTTTATAAAAAATAGGTTGAGTCCTTACTTCTTTTGCAATCGAAAAGATAATTTTTTATCATTTTAATTATTTAGTTGTAATTTATAGCCTCTCATTTTATAATTAACGATGCAAAACCAAATAGCCGACAATAAACTGGAAGCCAATATTTTTGAAGTAATCTGTGCTTTGGGTTTTTCATTGTGTATCTACGGTATCATCAGCGACCTGACAATCGGAGGTCAAACGGTCACATTGGTATCCGACATATTTTGTACCGTCTTATTCAGCGTATTTTTTTATCTCTCCCGTTTTAAGAAAATGTACCGTCATGTTATCATCCCATTTCTTATTCTGATATTGCTTATTGTAATCGTGTACTGGTTTTTACTCGGTGGGTTATACGGACCATCAGCTCTGATCGCCTTAACAACTATGGTCCTTTTTGCGGTACTTGTCCCCTATCACTTCAGAAAAAAAGCTCTGATCTTTTATGGTTTCATCATGCTGGGGTTGACAATAATGCAATTGCATTTCTATCCGATCGACCTGAATGAAACTACCAGGGAATCCATTCCTTTCAGTTTTATTTTGCTTCTCGTGGGTGTTGGATTTGTGGTCTTTTTTCTAAAGAAAAGATATGAAAAAGACAGGCAGGAGATCATCAGGCAAAACAATGAGTTAGAGGATATGAATAATGAAATTAACGAGATCAATGCGAGCCTGGAAATTATGGTAAAAGAAAGAACTTTAAAGCTTGAAAAGCACAACAAAAGATTAGCTGATTATGCCCATCTCAATGCACATTTATTAAGAGCTCCTGCGTCTAGAATAGCTGGATTGATCAGCATTTTAAAACTTGACTCCAATGACCCAAAGCAGAAAAATGATATCGTCCAAAGACTGATTCAATCCAGCGATGAATTGATCTCTATTACAAATGAAATGAGCAAAAAATTAAATGAAGAAGATCAATCTGACATATCAGGTCAGAAAAAAATAGAGACTTAAAATTCCACTAAAATTGTCCTTAATTCATAATAATTTCTTTCTTCATATTTCCATTTCCATCCGAATGTTACACCGTGTATAAGGGGTATCAGGATTAGGATCGATTTCTTTAAACCCGGTACTTTTATACAAATTAATGGCGGGAAGCAATTTTGTGTTGGACTCAAGCACCAGGTGATCTTTGCCAACGGATCTCGCGTATTCAATGGCAGCTAACATCAGCTTTTTACCAATTTTCAACCCCTGATACGTAGGAGATACAGCCATTTTAGCCAACTCAAATGTTTTATCACCCTCGACGATCAGGGAAACCGTACCCACAACTTGTTTATCGGCTATGGCAAATAGGATCCATCCCCCAGGTTTGATGATGTAATTGTATGGATCGTCCAACATCTCTTTGTCATGAGCCTCAACTTCAAAATAAGTATTTAACCATTCATAATTAAGGCGGGCAAAATCATCATCAAATCGTCGGTCATATCCGACAATTTCAAGTTTAAAATCGGTTCCTGGCATAAATATTAGGTTTTAAGTTCTTCAAGTGTTCGCTCTTTAAATCCTTTCTCAAAAAAGACTTTTTCCAGAAAGGAAATCATCTCCATGGTATTTGTATTTTCAATTGCGCGAATAACCCCCTTTTCTCCGGCCTCCCACACCTTTTCAAATTCCGGCAGCATTTTATGGGCTTTATCCGTCAAACTGATTTCACGCTTTCGATTGTCATTCTTCGATGTCTCACTTGTGATATAACCTGCTTTAAACATCTTATTGACTATGGCAATCACAGAAGGATGGGCCATTTTTATCTTATCAGCAATTTCCATAACTGTCAATGTTTCATGTTTCTTGAGAAGCCTGAAAACAAGATACCAATTCGGCTCAATGTCAAGATCGAGCTCCTTGTATAGCTTTCGGCCATCATGGATCATGGCATCACTTAATCTCTTAAGACGCACCGTAAAACCTAAACAACCTAAATTTCGAACAAAATCTTCCATAATATGTAGTTGACTACATAAATATAAAATCTTTTACGTAGTCAACTACATAAAAGTTGAATTATTTCAATAAATCGCAAAAAATGAATTCCTTCTAAAATTTTTTAGATTTCCTTTTTTACTATTAAAAAATATTTTATTATTGTTTATCAATAATTATTAGTTGTTAAACATGAATAAATTAAAAATCATTCAATTCATTATCGGAATTACAGGCATTTTAATCCTTACGGGAATGGTTGTAATTATTGTTGTAGTATTAACTACTCCAAAAGGAGCTTTTCTCGACGTCACCGAACCACATTGGGAAATAACTTCCGAAAACCTAAAAGAGGACATCAGAAGCCTTCTGCCCGCTTCAGATGAACCTATTATCCTTCATCCGGATAATATCAATATGAGCCTGCAAACAGATGCAGGATTTCGAATCATGAATATTGCATTAATGCTAATTGTCGCTGGCTATATGATTCTGATCCTTCAAATTTTCAAAAACATTGTAAAAGATGTGAGGAATAGAATTCCTTTCAATTGTAACAATATAAAAAGGGTGAACAGGATAGGGTTGCTCGTGACTGTTGCACCTTTGGTAGAATGGACCCTACACACCATCATGTCATTATGGATCAATTCAAGGTTCCAATTTGATTCCCTGAAGCTTGAATCCAATTTAGCTCTGGGATGGCCAGTTTTAATACTTGGCTTATTAATAATCGTATTGGGAGTAGCATTTGAGCAGGGAGAGAAAATACAGGAAGAAAGCGAACTGACAATCTGATGCCAATAATTGTAAATCTTGATGTTATGATGGCAAAGCGCAAGATCCGATCAAAGGAACTTGCCGAAGAGCTGGGAATTACAGAAGCCAATTTATCCATTTTAAAAACAGGAAAAGCCAAAGCGATCAGGTTTTCCACACTTGAGGCTATTTGCAAAATTCTCGAATGTCAGCCAGGAGATATCCTGGAATTCACTCATGAATGATGAAAATTAATTTTTACTTTATATCTCATCGGTTGAACAAGTGTTTGATTAAATAAAAATTTCCATAAAATAAATCCAGTATGAAACGATCTGAGGTTAACAAGGCAATCAAAGACGCCATGCACTATTTTAAAATCCATCACTGGTTTCTTCCACCTGAACCTAAATGGGATGTTACTGATTTTGGTTTGGATGATTTCTCAAAATACGGTTTGGTTTTGATCAACCTGGCTGATGAAAGGGAGTATTGCGAAAAGCTGATGTATGCCAAAAGAAAACAAACAACTCCTGCCCATTCACACAAAAAGAAGAAGGAGGATATCATCTGCCGATTTGGAATGCTATCGATACAGGTTTGGAATGGATATCCTGAAAAAAACGACAATTCCTTTTCCATAAAAATAAATGGCGTTGAAAGGCAGGTAAAATCAGGTGAAAAAATCAATCTTGAAAATGGGGAACGAATTACCCTAAATCCCGGAATTTATCATGAGTTTTATCCAGCATCAGAGGAATGCATTATCGGAGAGGTGTCAACAGCCAATGATGACCTGCATGACAATTTCTTTGTCGATAAGAATGTCGGAAGATTTTCTGAGATTATTGAAGACGAATTACCTCTTGTTCAGTTGATCAGCGATTAATGAATCGATTGTTAAAGTTCAAAATTAAATCCTTTTTCCAGCAATTCCATATACTTTTTCTGATCAAATTTGTATAAAAATGCCCCTTTCTTGGAAGTGGACTTATCCTTTTTATCAAGTTTTTTCAACAACCCAAGAGAGTGGATCTTCTTTCTGAAATTTCGGTCATCCAAAGGTTTTTGATAGATCTCCTGATAAAGTTTTATTAGCTGCGGTAAAGTAAAATGGTTTGGCAATAATTCAAACCCAACCGGTTTCCTTCTCACCATTGTTCTGAGATGTTCCAGGGCTTCACGTACCATTTTATTGTGATCCAAAACCAGGTCAGGAATAGAGTCAATGTCAAACCATCTGGTCCCGTGAAGATTGATCAGCTCATCATTGTGATCTTCAATTTGGATCAGACTAAAATACGCAATGGACATAACCCTTGCACCGGGATCCCGATCTGTTTCCGTATAACATTTTAACTGCTCCAAAAAAACGTTTGACAAGCCTGTTAATTCCTTAAGTATTCTGTAAGCTGACGCATCAGCGCTTTCATGGGGCTTTACAAAGCTTCCGATCAATGACCACTGACCGGAAAAGGGCTCAACCAGTCTTTTAAACAATAATATCTTAAGCTTTTCTTCATGGTAGTCAAAACCAAATATGATGCTATCTACAGCAACCAAAATTGGATCCGAGCCATAATAATATTTATTGGACAGTTGGTAAGCTTTTGAACTCATGGGTTTAGTGATTAGGTATGGTGTTCAATTATTTTTCTTCGAATAGACATGCCCGATCCACAGTCCAATTCAAGAATTTTATTCAGAACCATGGAAATACTTAATTCAAAACAAGAAAAAACAAAATTTTTTCCACCTCTATTCCGAAAGAACTTCATGTTATTAAAAAATCCATCATTTGAAAAAATCAACCTTTTCAGATCAACTTTAAATATAATATCGAGGTACATATAAATCATCATTGACAGTGTATATTTTACAATAACAAGCTTTTACTCACTTAACGTATAAGACACAAGTTTTTGTTCATTTATACCAAACAATAGGCTTTCATTGATAGAAATGACACTTCGTACATCACCAATTAATTTAAATCCGGATTTCTGTTGATCAATGTAGCTGAATCCGCCTTTTCCATTACCTTTTAGCAGGACTCCGTAGTTTGCATCTATGCTTCCCAGGCGTAATTTGAAATGGCTATTGTTCCCGCATAGAAGAACATCGCTATTTCCATCTTTGTCATAATCAAAAGTAGTTATGGTGTAAACGGGTGCATATTGCGTTTGAATGGGAAGTACAGCTTGTTGATATTTACCATCTTCCGAACTCAGAAATAAGGTTGTTTCCATGAAATTGGCCTCAAGATGACCAGCATCTTGTAGTTCATTTTCATTAAAAATATCCGTGATGTTTGCATTGGCAAAACTCTCATATGTCTTAAACCGTGAACCTAAAACTGCCAGCTGGCTCAACAATTCATCCCGGGTGACATACGGGTAACTTTGGCCTTGAATGTAAAAGCAAAATAGCAGATCAATGACACCACTATTATTAAAGTCTTTATAGTACAATTCAGCAGGTTCATCAAATGAAACCTTGAATTGGGTGTTCAAACCAGTATTACCGACAAACAGATCAGGTCGGTTATCATTGTTATAGTCTTCAACTTCTATTACATTCCACCAACCAGTGAACTCTTTTTCAAAATAAGTTTTGGTGCTGTTAACAAGTTTTCCATTTTCATTAGAAAAAACGGAAATCGCCATCCACTCCCCTACCACAACCAATTCTTCTGAGTTGTCATTGTTTAGATCGACCCACACTGCATCTGTAATCATTCCAAAGCTCTGCAATTCCGGAGCAAGTGATTCGGTCTGATCAGTAAACTGACCTGATCCATCATTCATTAGCAAATAGCTTCCTGATATTTCGGGATATTTTCCCGGTACAGGTCGCCCCCCTACAAACAAATCCTGAAACCCATCTCCGTTTATGTCATTTACCGCAACACTTCCTGTGCCTGAAAGCATAACCGGCAAGGCATTTTCTGACTTATGAAACTGTCCGGAGCCATTATTAATGTAAATCCTGTCCTGAAGCAAAGGATCTTCAGAATCGAAGCGGTGATATCCTCCGCTTGCAACATAGATGTCTAAATGCCCGTCGTTGTTTACATCAATGAGCGCGATGTCAGTATCTTCACTATCACGATCTTTGTCAAAGTCCGGAGTTGAAACCCTTTTGAATGTATTATTTTTTTGTTGAAAATATAAAGTGGTGCTTTGTCCTTTTGATCCTCCTATCAGAATATCTTCCAGACCATCCGAATTAATATCACCTTTAGCCATGCATGGGCCAGAATGAGACAATTCACTGATCAATAAAGGTTGTCGGTCAAAATCTCTTCCTTTCACAACTGGGTTCTCGTATTGAACAGGTGATGTAGTTTCCACAAAAAGGGGAGAAATTTCCTTTTGTTTGGTGTCATTCTGACTTGCATCTTGCTCTTTCAATGTAATTTGCTGATTGGCATTTATATGGGTAAGTAATTGAACCTTTCCCCTCGGCCACCTGACTTTCAGTGAATCAATTGATTGAGAATTCCCTATACCAAAATGCAAAATCGGAGAAACTGAAGACAAATAACCACGGGTAAGAGTTTGTTCAAGAGTTTGCGTTCCATCTTTCGTAAAGATGGTGATTTTAGCCCCGATACCCTGGGTGTTTAACCCCTCTCCTTCTAGTTTGATCTGCAAATAATTACTTTCTGATCTTGATTTCAGCTCATTCTCATAAATAAAAGCCGTTTGATTAATATTATTGAGAATGAGATCGAGATCTCCATCATTGTCGAGATCTGCATACGCAGCTCCATTGCTTTTTGCGGGTTGGTCAAGTCCCCACTCAATGGTCACATTGGAAAAGTGAATCCCGTTTTTATTGGAATACATGTAATTAACCACATTTGAAGAGGGCATTTCTTTCACGATCTCCATAACATCTTCACGTATCAGCCTGCCTTTTCTGCTGACATAGCTGTTCATGTAATTCAAAAAGTCCATGTCAGTAAAATCCTTGAAATAACCATTGGTAATATAGAGATCTTTCCAGCCATCATTATCGTAATCCATTAATAATGAAGACCAGCTCCAGTCTGTATTTGATATACCTGCAAGCTGACCAATTTCACTATAGGTATTGTTGCCGTTATTCATGTGCAACATATTTCGCATGTATTGGTGATGAAATCCTGACCTAACGTTCAGGTCGTACTTTTCATAACTATCCGAAGACATTAACAGCTTCTGCCGGTAATTCCCTTCAGGCAACATATCGAGTGAAATTATGTCTATCCAGCCGTCATTATTAATATCTGCTGCATCATTTCCCATGGATGACAGACTGGTATGTCTTAGGTACTCATGAATTCGGTTCGTGAAGGTGCCGTCCTGATTATTGATATACAGGAAATCAGGAACTGAATAATCATTACAAATGTACACATCCGGCCATCCGTCATTATTCAAATCGGAAACTGCAAGTCCGAGGCCATAACTCAATGTTGAACCATTGATCCCTGTCTGCCGTGTAACGTCTTTAAATTTTCCATTTATTTGCTGAAAAAGGCGAAGTCCGATCAGGGGATCATTCGTTTGCATCATCTCTCTATTCCCTTTTTCATCAAGAATTGGTAGCGATTTTGGGTTGTGATTTAAGAGAATGGCGTCCAAATCTCCATCCCTGTCATAATCAAAAAAGTGAGCCTGGTTGGTGTAACCTGGGTTGTCCAATCCATATTCAGCTGCCTTCTCTTTAAAAATGGGAATATTGTTTTCATCATTCCCTTCATTGACAAATAATTGATTGGTCCGCTTTTCTTCCGGTAGAGCTCCCGAATAGCTCACATGAATATCGAGTTTATTATCCCCATTTAGATCCACCATCGTCACCCCCGACTTCCATGGCCCTGGCCGACCTGCTAGTCCGGAGACATTGGTCACATCCTCAAAATGTAAATCACCTTTGTTGATGTACATTTTGTTTTCACCCATATTTGAAGTGAAATACAGATCGATTAATCCGTCGCCGTTTACATCACCTGCAGCGACTCCACCACCATTAAAAAAATATTCGTACATCAAAATGTTGGTATTTGGCCCTTCGGTTAGTGTGTTTTGGAAGTAGATCCCGGTTTGTTGTGGAGATAACAACTTAAATAACGGTGGAGGTTGATCCGGATTCATGGCTGATTCTTCTGCTTCTTTTTTCTGACAACCCGTATTTGCGAATATGAAAAAGAGTAGACCAATAACTGTAGTGTTGTTTAAGGATTTCATATAAGGGCTAAAAGTAAAAAGAAGCTGTCTCAAATTTTAGGATTTAGCCGATAAGCTCTGGCATTAAATCACAATGAGACAGCTTCTATCAAAAGTTATTACTCAATGCTGAGAAACGCTATTCACCAGCTGCCGGATATCCCGGATTCTGTTTCAACAGAGAATTTCTGTTGATCTCATCCCTGATAATAACCCTGTAATACATTTTATCATTCCATGAACGGACTTCATTCTCAGTATTATCAACAACAGTGTATTCATAGTCATACACATCTTTGTCATGTCGGTATGGAACATGTGGAGTTGCCCCAGGTTTCAAAGTTGCCTGGATATCGATTGCCTTGATTCCGCGTCCAACTGTTTCTTCCGGGATCATCCACCTTCTGACATCGTGATACCGATGCTCTTCATAAGCGAGCTCGATTCTTCTCTCATTTCGATATCGGTCTACCAACGCATCGCCTGTATCATCAATTGCTGGCATTCCTGATCTGAATCTGATCTGATTAATCCACTCGCGCGCACTGGGTTCGTCTCCTGTCTCGATACACGCCTCTGCGTAATTGAGAGCTACCTCTGCATATCGCAAAAACGGCCATGGGATTACCTGTGCGTTGGATTGGTTATCAGGAAGAGCCGGATCTGGATCGATAAACTTTCTTAAGTAGTAGTGTGTGCGGCTACCGTTCCAGTTCTCAATGGGAGATTCACGGGTGTCAATACCGTTAATGATACCACCATTTCCATCAGCATAGTACCCGGTTTGTATCTGATTAGCAGGGTCGATAGCTGTTACATCCGATGGTCTGGGCTTCCATTCTGCTCCATCATACATTATTGTTGCATAGAAGCGTGGATCCCTGTTCGCATATGGATCATCAGCATGCGCCGGATTGTTCCAATCAAATGTTGAACCATCCATCATTTCGTAATCATCGACCAATTGCTGAATTGGTGTATTTCCTGCCCAGTTATGATATCCGTTCGGACCGTTATTGATCCCAAAGTGTATCCCACCAAGAGGCCAGGCATCTTCTTCGGTATATTCAGGAGTATGCGTTCGCTCAAAAATTAACTCTGAGGCAGCTGCCGGATCTCCCACACTGCTTTGCCCTCCACAATAGAGTGAAATGTAATTTTGCCTTCCTTCCTCAGGAGAAACCGGGGCTGTTAAACCCATCTTATAACCGGTAGTCGCATCCAAAACTGCTTTTGCAGCATCTTTGGCATCATTCCACCTGTCCATTTGAGAACCAGACGTATAGGCCACCAAAGCTATGTCCGAATAACCTCCTAAGGTTGACGAATTTGCCTGCGCCGTCGGAGCATCATGCAAATCGCTGGCTGCATAGAGAAGTACCCTTGCCTTTAAAGCCATCGCTGCTATATCAGTTGCACGACCGGGTGTATCCTCCTTACCTGCAAGCAACGTTGTTGCCTGATCCAAATCACTTATAATAAAATTCACACATTCTTCAAATGTATTCCTGGCAATGGAATAGTCTTCATCCAGGCCATAGGGTGTGTCAATGATCGGAACACCTCCGTAATACCTCAACAATTGATGATAGTAATACGCTCTCAGAAAATGGGCTTCTCCCATCAACCGATCCCTCAATTCATCATCAGCAAAGGTAGATTCAGGTAATTCCTGTATGGCAATATTCGCTTCCCTGATGGCATAGTACATATCATCCCACTCGTAGGTTGCACTGAACCAGGCTGGGTTGGATGGACTCTCGGATCCTTCATTAAATGTATCGATATTCCTACCGGCATGCGTAAACATGGCTTCATCTGTTATAGACGAAAGTCCCTGCTCCTCAAATCCTCCATACCCCAGGAATGAATAAACATTGTATATAAATGCCTGTGAAAGAGGGCCATCACTCCAGGTAGCATCAGACGATATCCTGTCCTGCGGTTCCGTATTCAGAAAGTCCTGATTACACGACATCGGAAATATCGTGGATATCAAAACAACCGATATTATTACTAATATTTTTTTCATAACTCTTTTTTTAGAAGGTTAATTTAAATCCAACATTGATAACTTTACTGAGCGGATAATAAACCCCACTACTAACAGTTGCTTCCGGATCAAACACGTCATTTTTATCAATCGTAAACAAGTTCAACCCGCTGACATAAAGCCTGAATTCTTCAATGTTCACATTTTCCAATAAAGCTGTTGGAAGACTGTAACCCAATTCTATATTTTTCAACCGAACATAGTCTTTATCTCTTAGCCAATAGGTGTTATTACCATAGTTACCGCCTGTAAAATAGGTATCCCCTCGGCTGGCTAATCTTGGAGCTTCACTGCTTGGATTTTCTATTGACCATCGGTTATCATAGTCGTACTTCAGGAAGTTTCCAATGTCTCCTGACTCTGTTTGAATCCTGATAGAAGCACCGGTTGCTCCCTGGATCAGGATAGAGAGATCAAAGTTTTTATATTCAAAATTGATAGATGAACCAAATTGGAATTTAGGATAAGGAGTCTCATCTATTCTCTCCTGGTCATCAGCATTGATGACTCCATCTCCGTTAACATCAACGAACTTCATATCTCCCGGAATCAATTGGGAAGTTACCTGGCTGTAATCTAATGTATTACTGGCAATCTCTTCCTCATTCAAAAATGTTCCGTCAGATTTGTAAACAAGAAACGCGCCGATCGGACTTCCTTCCTGCTTCTGATATTCCGGTATTCCTGGAACTTCGTCCATAAAAACAATATTGTTTTTAGAGTAACCACCACCAAAACTTATATCCCAAAGCAAGCCGGTTTCCTTTCCTCCGTTGTACCGGATATTAAAATCATACCCTTTGTTTTCCAATTCTCCCAGGTTCTTTGGTGGAAGTAATGTTGAAATACCGGAAGATGCAGGGGTGGAGCCCGTTTCCTGGATCAGGATCTGATCTCTCTTATTGATGAAATATTCAAAAACCAGGTCAATTCTTCCATTAAACAAAGTTGCGTCCATACCAACATTGAAATTATTGGCTCTTTCCCAGGTAAAATTGGGATTAGCTAAAACCGTTTCCTCCAATGTACTTACTACCTGATTATTAATCGGGTATCTTCCAAAACTATAAGAAGAAAGGAATGCGTATTCCTGTAGTTCAGGAACTCCATCTCCGTCAGAGTCAAAGAACACCTGGTCGTTACCCATCTGCCCATAAGAAACTCTAAACTTCAGGAAGTTAACAAACTCTGCATTAAAAAAGTCTTCATTGGTTAGGTTCCATCCGAACATCACACCCGGAAAAAACCCAAAACGATCGGATTCCGGAAAGATGTAAGAACCGTCATATCTCCAGATAAATTCTGCTAAATATTTTTGTCTGAAGTCATATCTGACACGACCGTAATATCCTAACCGTGCACGATTGTATCCACCGCCATCAACGTTTTGCCCAATCGTACCTCCTGCAAAAAGTTGATCAACCGCAGAAGAGATATAATTACGTCTGAAAGCTAAGAAACCATTTCCTTTAAATTCCTCCTTCGTCACACCAGCCAGGATATTAATGGTATGATCCAATCCAATGGTTTTATCATAGTTTAACAATGCAGTTAGGTTATAATTTAAAACAGACTCAGAAGATTCTTGTAGTCTTGGATCTGTAAAATTAGACCGTACTGCAGGCTCTAATAAGGGAGTAACTCCATCATCTTCAAAGGAAATCCTATCCCAATAATACAACTCCCATGGAGTTCTCCATAGTTTACGTCTACCAAATCCCTGATCAACGGCACCTTGCAGCGTAAGTTTCAATCCTTCTACCCATGGTTGAGAAATATCAACAGACCCGGTAAACTGAAGAATATCTATTTTTTGCTTGTCATAACCCGTTGCGCTTGTGGTAATAACATAGGGATTTTGTCCGTTTTCAATATCAGGACCAGGTTTTCCATTAGGCCACACTTCCGGCTCAGTTGGACGACCTCTCATCAACATCCTGAATATTGCTCCGGCAGATTCAGTTGGGAAATTCCTGTTCTCCTGACGATATGCAAAATCCAGCTTAGCATGGACAAAATCATTTACTTTTGCATCAAGGTTTGTCCTGAAATTATATTGTTCGTAATAAGTAGCAGATTCATGATAAATAGCATCCTGATACGCATACCCTAGTGAAGCAAAGGCGCGAACATTTTCAGTTCCACCACTCACATCAATGTGATGCCTGTTTTGTGGCGCCCAATCTTTAAATGCATCGCCAAACCAGTCCGTATCCGGATAGCCCCACGGATCCTCACCACTACCGTGCAGGGCAATCGCCTCAGGACTGTAATTCGCGTTTAATGTCTCCACACCAGCTGTTGGTGAATCATAAACTCCTGTTGTCTTGATGGCATCCCAGGCTGCTCCCCATTCATCTACAGGAATGGATTGATAGATGGGAATTTCATTCATGATATTAGCGTATTCCACCGCGTTCGACATATTCGGAACAACCGTCGGAGTTTGCCAGCCCTGGTTGAAACTATAAGATATACTTGGCTTCCTGTTTTCACCTCTCTTGGTCGTAACAATAATGGCGCCGTTTGCTGCCCTCGCACCATAAATTGCTGCAGAGGCATCTTTCAAAACAGAAATGGATTCTATGTCCTGTGGATCTAGTCTCCCGATACCCCCCAACCTGTCAGGAACTCCATCTATTACGTAGAGTGGTGAGTTGTTACCAAGAGTGTTACGGCCACGAATAGATATTTCAGCTTGATCAAACCCTGGCTCACCACTTTCCTGGATAACAATTACACCGGGAAGACGACCGGCGAGAGAGTTGGAAACATCCATGGTAGGAGACTTGACAATTTCCTTACCCTGTACAGCTACAACTGCACCAGTTAAGGTTTCTTTACTTTGCTCGCCATAACCCACCACAACGACTTCTTGTAGGGATGTGATGTCAGGCATCATCGCCATGTCAATGGTGGTTTGATTTCCAACCCTGACTTCCGCCGCTATGTATCCGATAAAGGAATAAATAAGAACAGCATCCTCACCGGCAACCTCCACAGAGTAGTTCCCTTCACCATCAGATACTGTACCGTTTGTCGTTCCCTTTTCAATGATGTTCACGCCAGGCAACCCCACGCCATCCTCATCCGTTACCACACCGCGAACTACACTCTGAGCTTCAGCTATCTGAAGCTGAAAAGCAAAAAGTACTGTAAGGAGTAATGCAGCTTTTATCTTATAGAGATAATTGGACCTGAAAAACTCCAGCGCTGCAAAAAACTCATTTTTTAGTCTAGATTTAATCATAATTAAGGTAGTTAATTTGTTAATGAATTAGTGATTCAATTCCGCCAGCAAGCGGACAAACCGGAGGTATAACTTTTACACAACCGGTCAATGTAGATCTCTAGGTTTGTTTCTTCATATAGTTGATTAATTTTTGATGATTCACTTTTTACATAGTTAACCCATGATAAATAATGATCCTGCGAATAGTCATCCTCAATAAAAAATTTCCATCTGGGCATAGTATTCTTGAATATCTCAATTCATTACCGTATAAGAAGACGGCTCAATAAGAGGGGCTACCAAACGATCACATTCCATTCTCTCAGTGACCTCTTCTTGGTCTCTTCTGAAAATCAAATTGAAGAGTTTTCCAATTTAAAAGGCCGGAAAAACTCTCATATCTGATCGAAAATAATTATGAAACTATCATCACAAGCCAACGGTAGGAAACAAGAAGAAATGAATTTTATTCGTTCTCATATAACAATGAAAATTCAATACATCCTTCCATTTGAATCCTCACAAAAAAGCAATTACATACAATATAAATTAAATAAATAAATTTATACGTAAAAAGTACGATTATTTTCAGATAATCTATGCAACGAACTTATTTTTTTTGAAATAATTTTAAGTAGATAGCAGATTAAACATGTTATTTTTAGACTTTTCTATGAAAACATGACCCCTATTAAATTAATTCAAATACATTGAACAAGACAAGTAATGAGCAAATACATCGATAAAATGGTATTATTTAAAGAAGTGGGATTTTATTCTCATACTACAATCCATTTGTTTTTTGTAAAAATATGAGGGATTCATTATCGAAAATTAAACAGATTTTAAATTGCACTTCCTGATTTGCAACAGATCGAAAGAATAGATGCAAAAATGATTTTCAGGATATAATCATCGCAGCTCCATGAGCGGTTCCCATTGCCTGATTTGATAGACTGATCTGAAAACTCGGGAGTGAAGCTTTTAAAAGTGATACGAAAATTTCATTGCTGGCAAACCCACCATCCAGAAACACATTGCTTATATCAGATTTGCCTTTTGCGAGTTTCAATGATTCGCGTTGCATCAAAACCAATCTACCGTTAAGAAAATGATAGGCCTCTTCAAAGCTGGGATATTTATATGGATTCCATATCGATTTGTCAAATAGCTTTTTTAACGAAACATCGTAGCCAACTTCATTCAGAAATTCCTTGTTTTCAAGCTCAAGTTTAGAGACTTCATCACTCAAATACGGATCAACTCGAACCGACTTATAGTAGTCCGGTGATTTTTCAAAAACATCATTGAGTTCGGATAATTGTTGTTGAAATTCATTCCCAATAAATAACCTCGAAGCTTTTACAGGTTTTCCGTAAATATTCATGTATTGAAGACAATCCTTCTTTAATTCCTCATGTGTAATCTGCTCCCGTGTGAATGGATTGAGCGTTATGCTCCAGGTTCCTGTAGAAATGAGAATAAACGGGTCTGAATGATTCAATAAATAGGTGGCCAAAGCGGAAGAACTGTCGTGAATACCAACCCCTACTTCAAGCTTTTTATTGTTATAAATTATTTCTGTTGAATGGCTTGTTGGAACAATATCTGGCAAAAGCTTCAGCAGTTTTTCTTCCTTCAGCCAATTGTGATACAAATTACTTTGAAAATTCCACATCTTGGTGTGACATCCGATAGAAGTGATCTCTGTCACTTTTTGACCGGTAAACAAGAAATAGAAATACTGAGGGAGGTAGAGACTGTGTCTGATTTTCGAAAACAATTGTGGCTTTGCCTCTTTCAACCAAAACAATTGCAATCCGGTATTAAGCATACCGAGGTAGGGAGAGGCTGTTTCCACATCATTCCTCTCCATATTTACTTTACGGAAAAGTTTCTCCTCAACTTCAGCAGGAAAAGGTTTTAGATAATTATATAAAGGCGTGACCGGCTTTCCATCCTCGCCGAGATGAACCATGGTAGCACCATACGTGGCAAAGTTCAACTTCTTTATGTCGTATCGATCGTTTTTAACGTGATGGTTAAGGACTTCCTTCATCCATTTTTCAATCCCTTGTAAATCATCACATGGATCTCCATCATCATCATCCAACTCCTCAAAACTCTGATATTCGTGATAAACTTCATTATAGTCCGGATCGAAAAGAACAAACTTCTTATTCGTTTTTCCAATATCAAAAACAGCCGTAACCGGGATGGACATGTTAAATGTTTTTCTATTTACTTGCTTGTCAATTGGCAAAAATTACAATCCTGTTGCCACGGAATGAACTCCGCGTTCTTCTATTAATTGCTCTCGGATCTTGTATATTCTATAAAACGCAATAGGATTAAGAGCAGCCCCGGCTCTTTTTCTTGATTCTGCCAGAAGTGGTCGCAAATCCGTTCGAAAGGCATCCTGAAAGATCTCTTGTGTAAGAACAGGATCATTCTTATCCCTGGCCTCTTCAAGTTTACTCCTGTCAACCAGCAACGCCTGGGCATAAGCCAATTTAATCGCCTCAATAGATTGGATCAGATCCTCCAATGGATCTTTAACATTATGACTGGCGTCAATCATCCAGGCCGGTATCGGATTATTCAATTGAGGGTCCTCCATCCCATCCACCAGCTCATTAAATATCAGAAATAGCTGGTAAGGTTTGATACTTCCCACAGTTAAATCATCATCGCTGTATTTTGAGTCATTGAAGTGAAATCCTCCAAGTTTCCCTTCCATCATTAATGTAGCAACAATTTGCTCGATGTTCGTATTGGGTAAATGATGGCCCAGATCAACAAGACAAAATGCCCTTTCACCTAATTTGCTTGCAAGCAAATGAGACGTACCCCAATCGGGTATAACGGTGGAATAAAAATTGGGCTCGAAGGGTTTATATTCAACAAACATTTTCCAATCATCAGGCATAGAAGCATATATCTCAGAAAGCGAATCCAGAGTTCTTGACAAAGCCTTTTTAAAGTTTTGCTGGCCAGGAAAATTTGATCCATCAGACAGCCACACGGTGAGTGACTTCGACCCAAGATCAACCCCATGACGAATAACTTCTTTGTTATGATCAATGGCGTGTTGCCTGACTTTTTGATCGGTATGACAAAGAGAACCAAATTTATAAGATTGAAGCTGATCAGCCTGATCCTGAAAAGTATTGGAATTGACCGCATCAAAAATCAAGTCATTTTCAAATGCCAATTGCCTGATGGCATTCGCATCCTCAGGAATGTCCCATGGAATATGAAGTGAAATAGCGCCACCCGAGCGATTCAAAGCATGCAATAACCCAACATCTTCTATTTTTTGTTCCAGTGTTGCGGGCTCCCCGCCACCAGGAAATCTTCCAAACCTCGTTCCCCCTGTTCCCAGCGCCCAGCTTGGTATGGCAATTTGAAAATCTGCTATTTTCTGAACGACCTTGTCAACATTCAACCCTCTTTTATCCAGCTGAGTGGTAAGAAATTGAAAATTACTTTCATGTTCAGAAAGAAATTGACTATTGAATTCCTGAATTTGCTGCTTGTCTATTTTCATTGGGCAATTCTAGTTAGTTGAAGATAATTATAATCCATGAAGCATCCTAAGTAGTTAGTTTAAAGTGAGGAAATTACTTCGGGATTATCATGGGGTAAACTTAACTATACATCACTCAGACTTATATCCTGATGTGACCTGTATGTTGGGGTTGGGGGATTGGGCAATGTGTTGCTTCTGGTGTCCGGTTGCGGGTTGCGGGTTTTTTGTTTACTGTTTACAATTTGACGATCACCGATTATCAATCACTCTTCCTCAAATCAAATATTCAAGTGATATTTCGGTAGATTTTCCGCATTGTTTGATTAAAAATCTTTGATGCCATTTTTCTAGGCAGAAGTCGAGATAGAATGAAATAGTTCAACCGATTCTGAAATCCTACGATGTGCATGGGCTTTCTTCCAAGGGATTTAAATGCTTCCTTCGGAACGGAAGATGGAGATCCAACCTGAGGCTTGGGGAAAATAGTAAGGTCAGGATTTGTATCTCTGAAATTTGGGGTATCCGTTGCTCCGGCACAACAGGACAAAACGTCAATTTTCCAGCTCTTCAATTCATGATATAGCGCTTCCCCAAGATTGAAATCAAATGCTTTTGTGGCGGCATATGGAGAAACCAACTGTGTGCCAAATAATCCCGCCAATGAGGACATGATCACAAAACCGCTATTCTTGCCCTTCCAGTTTGGAGCTACTCCATGAATCAGATGAATAAGCGTTCGGCTATTTACATTCAGGTAGTTATCAATTTCATCTTTGGTATTGGAAAGAAAAGGTTTTACCGGACCATAAGCAGCATTGTAGACAATCAATCTGCATGCATATTTCTGAGTTTCTTTTATTAACTCTTCAGCAGCTTGCTCAACTCCCAAATCTAAAATGAACGCTTTGGATTCTATGCGATGGTTTTTCTGAAGTTCTTCCACCAATTGCAAGCAAGACTCATTCTTCTTATCAACCAAAATCACATTGAAATTCAGGAAAGCTAGTTTTTCTGAGAAAGCCTTTCCAATCCCCTCAGCAGCGCCAACAACCATTGCCCACTGCCCGTACTTCTCAGGACTTACCATAGATCTTTAAAACAGTTCCTCTTAGTGCAGAACTATTATCCGAACATAAATAAGCCAGGGCATCAGCTATCTCCTCAGGCTTTACCCAGTGATCAAAATTAGCGTTGGGCATAGCCTTCCTGTTGGGAGGGGTATCGATGATGCTGGGTACGATTACAGATGCAGTGACACCTTTTGATGCTCCTTCGGCATTAAGCAGATCAGCAAATTGAAATACGAGGGATTTTGATAATGCATAAGCAAGGGCATCTTTGCCGGCCGAAGGCACCAAAGCAGGTTTGGCCCCTACAAATACCAACCGCCCGCCTGAAGACTGATCAAGCATTTTTAAAAATATATTTTTAGCGATAAAAAACCCTGTTTTGAAATTAAGATTGATCATTTTATCAATGGTAGCTCCATCTGTATCTTTTAATCCACCGTAGTGATAGCCTCCGGCAATGAACAAAGCTGCATGGATCGTTTCATACTTTTTCCAGATCGAAGCCATCGTTTTTTCAACTTCCGATTCACTGGTCAGATCAGCTTTAACAATATCAATCCGATCATTGTCCTGAAGCCCGGAATCCTTTCCCGGCACATCAACAGCAATAATCTTATATCCTTCCTCAATAAACCTTTCAACAGTAGCATTACCGAGGTTTCCACCTGCCCCGGTTATTAAAACATTTTTCTTTGTGGTCATTTTCAACTTTATTGGTTGGTGTGGATAACTTATTAATTATCCGCATCAATCGAAAAGAAAACTCAAATTCTTTTGAAGTACACTTAAATGAATCGTGCCAGAGTAGATAAAAGCATCCACAAATAATGTGGCATTTATAAATATATTTCTTATTCATTTAGTTAATATTTATCTGCTATTTTTAAGCCCATAATTTCAAATAAATATTTTTCATGCAATCATTCATTTTTGGTTTTTTCAGGATTTTTAAATCATTTCGACTTTGGATATTATCCTTTCGCGGCATAAGTGAAAAAGACCTTCAGCATAAAAACATCGTTACGGGAAAAGCCTGGGAAGAATTTTGCGATAACCTTAAAACAGCAGGAACTGCTTTGGTTTTTCCCGGCGCACCAAGAGATGTTTTTCAACAAGCTGAGGGAATCCGCTACTTAACCAGGTTAACACGTGCCGGATTAGAAGCATTTGTCGAATACAATGATCCCGAATTCCCTGTTTTCAGAAGAATGGTACATGAAACGGTCAAAATGGGCGCTGATAATCCAGACAATTACTACATGAACGCACAAATAACAGGCGAACATGAGTACATCATCAAAGGCAAGCGAAATTCCATTTTCTATGTGGGATTTTTCACTCAGAATGGAAACTACGGAACAACCGGTGGTTTGGCCCCATGCGGAGTTCTGGAAGACAAAGACCTTGTTGTAGAAGAGGATGGATCATTCGAAATCATATTAAGCAAAGAAAAGAAAAGCAAAAACTGGTTAAAAATAGAAGATGAAACTTCCCTGGTGATGGTTCGCCAGACTTATTTTAACAGGAAAAAAGAAAGTCATGCTGAAATAATAATCGAAAACCTTTCCGGAAAAAAATTTCCGGACCCTTTAAAACCTGAGCGATTGGAAGAAGGACTAAAAACTGCCTCATTGTTCGTTGCGGGGGCGCCGATGCTGTTTGCCAGGTGGGCCAAAGGCTTTCAGAAACACACAAACGAACTTCCCATTTTTGATCCGAAAATTTCAAATGCTGCTGGTGGGGATGCGAATATCATTTACCATCACAGCCATTGGAAATTAGCTGAGGGTGAAGCGCTGCAAATCGAAGTCAAGCCTCCTCCCTGCGATCATTGGAATTTTCAATTAAATAATTACTGGATGGAGTCACTGGATTATCGATATTTTGACATTTGCATTAACAAAGCTACAGCAAAATACGATAAAGACGGCACAGTGAAAATCGTTGTTGCCCATTCGGATCCCGGTGTTTCCAACTGGCTCCAAACCTGTGGACACAATGAGGGGACCATGTGTTGGCGTTGGTATAGAATTCAGAAAGGGGCATCTCCTGTTGTACCGCAAACCCGTGTGATCAAACTGCCAAACAAATGAGTGAAAAAATCGTCAAGGCCAGTCAATTTGATCAACATCCATTCTGGTTTAATTCTATTAATTTTATTTTAAAACCTTTCAATCATGCAAAAATTGATGGGGAAAAGCTGGTTAAAAAAGCCAGACACAAAACAGGTCTGCAAAATTTCAGTGATGAGGTTTGGAGAGAGCCTTATGAGGTTTTGATCAAATCCATCAACAAAGAAGCTAACCTTCATCCAATCGGTCAATTTATCATGAAAGAAAGGCTGACCAATATTCTTTCAAACAGATTATTGACAGACTTTTGGCTGGAAAAACATCCTGAAATACTGGAGCAGGAATTGTACCCGGTTTGGCTCATCGCCGGACTGCAACGTACAGGCACAACAAAATTACAGAGATTGCTCAATTCCGATCCCGACAATCGGGTTTTGTTAAGTTGGGAAGCAATTAATCCTGCTCCTCCGGTGAACCAAAAAAAATCGGATCAGAGAATCAAAGCTGCAAAATTAAGCGAGAACGCCCTAAAAATTATCTCTCCTGGTTATTTCGCCATCCACCCAATTGAACACCTGCAGCCTGAAGAGGATGTTCTGTTACTCGACCTGACATTTCTCAGCACAGCTGCTGAAGCCACTATGCATGTGCCAACCTATGCAGAGTATATTGAGCAGGCAGATCATTCTTATGCTTACGAATACATGACAAAAGTTTTAAAATTCCTGCAATGGCAGCGACCAGCCAAAAGATGGATTTTGAAATCACCTCATCACCTGGAATTCCTACAGGAGGCAAAAAATCATTTCAAGAACCTTCAGGTAATTTGGCCGCATCGTGACGTCAGGGAAACCCTCCCTTCTTTTCTGAGCATGGTTGCTTATAGCAGGGCTCTTTTCAGTGATCACGTGAAAATGATCGATGTAACCAACCACTGGAAAAGAAAAACTCAGAGAATGCTTCAACAAGCGATTTCTTTCAGAATGTCACAAAACACCGTTGGATTTACAGACATCCTTTACAACAATCTGATAAACGATTCTATATCAGAGCTCAAAAAATTGTACATCCAATCAGGAAAAGATTTTTCAGATCAATTAGTTCAACTTTTTCTCCAAACAGAAAAAACAAATACAAGAGGAAAGTACGGGAAACATGAATATCAATTGAGTGACTTTGGCCTGAACGATAACGCGATTATTAGTGGGTATAGTTTTTATTATGACTTTGTCGAAAATAATTTGAATACAAAACTAAGTTGATTCACTGATTCCTTTTGTAGCGATAGTAAAAAAAACTCGTTAGAAGGAAAAAGCTAATGATTCCTGCTATCCACCATTTTTTATATGGAGAGGTCAACTGAACCGGGTCGCTATTCCCCAACAAGACAAATGTTGCCCAATTAGCGGGATGAGCCTGAAGTGGATCAGCATCTTTGAGATAAGAAAGTTTAGCTTCCCTCAACGCCTCATCCTTCGGCATATTTTCCTTGATGTTTTCAAAAAACCGGCAAATGATTGAAGTTGTTGGCTGGTCTTTTGCACGCCACAAGCTCATTACAATATTCGGAGAACCAGCGTACATAAATGCCCTGGACAAACTCATAATTCCCTCTCCCCTGTTTATCTCTCCATAGCCAGTGTTGCACGCACTTAATACCGACAATTGACTTCCAAGATTCAGATTATAAATTTCAAATGCATTTAGCTCACCATCTTCCAGAGTATCTGACTTGGAAGTAAAAACCAGTCGTGATCGCATTGGATCCTTATCATCAACCAGAGCATGCATGGCCAGATGAAGAATGACCGGGGATTCCTCCATGGTCTTAAAATTATGTTCAGTTGCCCTTTCTTTAACAAATTGTCTACCTGAGAAAAGATTTCCGGCATATCTTACTTCTTCCTCTGTACCACTAAGCTCGACGAGTAAATCCCTGAAAACCGATCCACTATTCATAGCTATAGAATTGTCAGAATATTGGGGTGCAAAACCAACGTATTTTTCTTTATAACTAACAGTTTTCTTTGATGCAAGCTGAAGCATGGTCATGGAGTTTGCATAGTGAATGGAATAGTCTTCGAGCAGATAACGAGGTTTATCTGAGTTATTGGGTGATTCAAATGGCTTGCTCACCAAAGCATCAAAAGGAAGATAACCAAAAATTCCATCCGGTATGACAATCAATTTCTCAATATCTTCAAAAGGTTTAACCTGATCTTCAACAAAACTTTTATACACTGAATAAGACAATTCAGACAGCTCTCTGACATCAGAGCTTCCATTAATTAATAGCTCTCTGTAATGATCCAGCAGATCTGAGGGAACATTCTTTTTATCGATTGCTTTTAATTTGATTTTATTGGCTGAAGCTGCAAGGACAAACCAGGTTGAATCTCCTTCAAAATAAGAAAGCATCAATTCATTTTCCTTTAGATAATTCTTTACATCACCAAGCTGAGCAATATTATCATCGTATTTTAGCTGATGGTAATTCGGAAAGTCTTTGTTGATGATCGAAGCCAACGAATCCTGGGAAGTCCGGGCATGAAAAAGGGTTTTGGTAATAGATTTGATGGCAGAATCATTCTCTTCCAGTTGAGAATTAGCCAGATCGACCTCAAGCGCTTTGATGCGACTCGCTATTTGTTGTTCCCTATTTAGAATTATCTCAGGAACTCCCAGTATTTGTTTTTGATCTGCTTGTTGCAAAGTCTCTGCTAGAACAACTGATTTGCTCTTCTCCATGAAAAAAAATGCCCTTTCAAGGTATTTTTCATCCTTCGTCAAATTGTGAAGTTCCAGACAAACAGTAATAGCACGTTCGTAAACAGGAACGGCATTTTGTTGAAGAAAAAGTTTTGACCCTTCCGATAAATAACCTCTTCTGATCTCATCAATTATTTCAGCAGCAAACAAATACTGATCTAGTGATTTGGTAAGATCATCCATTTGATTCACCGAACTTTTTGCCTTGAGTTGCCAGGCATATCCCTTGTTTTTGATCAGCCTTAGGTAAAGATGTTCATCGAGTACTCCATCTGTTGTAGGATTTTGACCCAAATCATCTATATTAAAATCCGGAGACAAAGAATTGATCGCTTCCTGAAGTTTGGCAAGGGCCAGATCATATTGGCCGGTTTCCATGTAAATATCGGATTGTTTCTGATATGCTTCAGCTAATGCCGGATGGATCATACCGCTGGACTTGACTACATTTTCCAAAGCTTTTTCATACCATTCATTTGCCAATTTAAATTCACCCATTCGGTTATAAATATCACCCTTCAACCGGTAAAGATCATTGAGCTGGGCATGATTTTCATGAAAACCGGCGATCAAGATTTCTATCGCTGAGTTGAGGTGCTCCAAACCTAGGTCAAAATCTCCCTTTATACCGTAATATTTTCCGATCATGGCGTGACAAATGCTCTCAAGTCTCTCCATGGTTGGATCTTTCTCACTAATTGTCAAGGCCTTTTGAAAATAGTCAATGGCCAAATCATTTTCACCCATTAGTTCATGCACTTCTCCCAGGTTGGCATAAGGATACGCCAAATTCCAATAATTTGGGCCATGGTTTTCCATGTGGATGGCAATAGCCCGGTTAAAATAATCTGTAGCAAGATCATAGTCACCCATATAGCGGTGCAGGATGCCGACATTCGTATAGAGCTGTGCAACCCTGGCTCCATTTTCACCATATTCAGCCATGTAAATTGGCAAGGCTTTCATAAAATGAGCTAATGAAGACTCATATTCACCATAATACATCGTGATCAATCCCAGGTTATAGTGATTGACGGCTACCATGCGATCGGAACTTCCATACAGTTCCATGTTTATTTCCAGTGATTTTTTCAGATACTCGCGGGCATTCATGCGAAGACCTTCATCGATATATGCCCCACCAATACCATTGTAGAGATCGGCAAGAAAGGGGTTCACTTCCGACAAATGACGACTGAGGATTTCAAGAGATTGAAAATAATAAGGTAAGGCATCTTTGGAATTTCTTTGATAATGAAGGGAAATACCCTTACCGTATAAGCCCTTACCGTAACCAATGGAATCACTTGTTTCTTTGTATAAATCAGTGGATTTTGAATAATAGAAATACGAGCTATCATATATCCCACCACGCAGGAATTCAGTTGCTTTCTCATAGTACTGCTTCGCTATGACCGTATCCTGTTCTTGTTGATTAAGACAGATTCCCTGGGTCAAGCTAAAAATCAAAATGATTATCAACAGGGATCTAAAAAAAAACATGAAATTCTAAATAGTGCAGTTAGTAACTAAACAATCAAACTCTATTAAAATTATGTAAAAGAAAATGAAAAAAAAATTTATTCGTCCCGGTAATAAATAGTTTTCATGTCCTATTAAGTGTCAAATAAACCATATACAAAAGATTGATAATGACTACCGACACCGAAATGAAAACAGTAAATCTTAATGAACTCGATGAAAACGTTTTGAACAATGCATTGTTCATTTTAGATCACGGGTGGAATATTTTAATAGAACACTATTCGAAGGTGGGAGCCAGTATTTTGCTGCCAAATTTTGAAATGGGCCATGAACTTCTCATTCAAACCATCATCAGACAGGGGAAAACTATTATTGCCACGTCTAACTCGCTTTGGTTGAAAATGAGAGAAGCGTTGTTTCAAAATGAATACCTTCGTCAAAACGTCAGAATAATGGTATTTGAAAATGAAAATAAGCTATTATTTAGTTTTAACTGAATTCAATTCTAATTGGATGGTTCTCTTGATTTGAAGGAGGTAAATTGACAAAAAGAAAGGAAAAAGGGTATATTCAATAATTATTGAATAATCAGGAATGAAGGAAATTAAACTCGCATCGGAAGATGTTGATATACTTCAAATAATCAAAAGCGGAGACCGGAGTTATTTGAAGGATTTGTATCAAAAGCACAGAAAAGAATTCGGTCAATGGGCCATCAAACACTACCAGGTGGATGATGAAACGGCTGGTGAAGTTTACCAGCAAACATTTATCGCTTTTTATTACAACATAATTGAAGGAAAACTGACTCAAATGAAAAGTACTACAAAGACATATCTTTTCGCCATTGGCAAAAACCTTCTAAGAGAACATTTTAAAACCGGGAAAAGATTTACCGGGTCCACTGATGATGATTTTGAATTTAAAGAAGCAGACAATTCCATCCACGAGAAATACGAGCAATCGGAATTGCAGGAAACCCTGCAGGAATTGTTGAAAAAAATAGGAGAGCCATGCAAGACAGTGATCGAATTGTTTTATTACCATCACTATTCGATGGATTCCATTGCCAGCCACCTGAATTACAAAACAGAGCAAATCGCAGCAAAGCGAAAGTTTATTTGCCTGAAGCAACTTAGGACGATGATGGAAGATCCGCAGTTTAAAATGAGTTAATGATTCACTAAATGGAAAGAAATGGAAGATGAAAGAAAAGAACAGTTGCTCCAGAATTATCTGGACAACAAATTGACAACCAAAGAAACTGCTGAGTTCAATAAATTAATTAAAGAGGACAATGAGTTTGCTGCCGATGTTCAGGCATTCGAGACATTAGATCATGGACTAAGCAGTTTGGGATATCAACATTTAAAAAATGATGTGAAATCATGGGAAAAGGAGTGGCTGAAAGATACTACAGATGAGACAAAAACCCAGAGTATGTTTTCTTTCTATTCCGTAGCAGCTGTTATTCTCATCCTGATTTCAGTCGGCATAATATTTTATTACAATTCTTCTACAGACCCGCAGGAATTATTCGCACAAAACTATACGCCTTACCAGGACATGATCCTTCAACGAGGTTCTGATGATGTTGAAAACCAGTCCTTAACTGAGGGCATGCAAGCCTACAATATGCAACAGTATGATCTAGCCGCTAACAAGCTCAACCATTATCTATCTTCTTTTCCAAGTGAATATGGAGCAGCTTTATACCTCGGTATTTCCCAAATGGAACTTGATAATTTTGACAGTAGCGAGCAAAACCTTGTTCTCGCCATGAATGATCCCATGTTTACCCAACAGTCCCAATGGTATCTTTCTTTGCTTTATTTAAAAAGTGAGCAAACAGAAAAAGCCAGGGAGAAATTGATCGAAATTTCTTTAAATAAAGATCACTATAAATCCAAAGAAGCTTCTGATATTCTTGAAAAACTTGATTAAAAGAAACCCTAACTATGTTCCTTGATCAATTCTTTCTCCAACTCTTCCAGAGATTTTCCCTTTGTTTCTGGCATTAATTTCAAAACAAAAATGAGTTGCAGAATCATCGCAAAAGCAAATACGGTAAATGCGACAGCGCCTCCGGTCGTCATTTCAAATGCCTCCTTGTTATCCGAACCAACAATAATCGGAAATAACCAGGTGATCACGGCAGCCCAGGCCCAATGGGTGAGACTTCCCAATGACTGACCTTTGGCACGAACTGCATTTGGGAAGACTTCAGAAATAAATACCCAGATTACCGCTCCCTGCGAAAAGGCGAAAAATGCACAATAACCAACCAGGTAAATCAAAATGGAATATCCATCCTGATTATTCTGGTAGAAATTGAGAGCTACCAAACTTAAAAAGACAAACATTCCCACCGAACCAATCATCAATAAAGTTTTCCTGCCGAATCGATCAATAGTAAACATGGCAATGATCGTAAAGATCATGTTGGTAAATCCAATGGTACATGCCTGGATCAAGGCAGAATCTTTGGCAAGACCTGCCAGTTCAAAGATTCTGGGAGCATAATAAAGGATAGCATTTATCCCGGTGAATTGATTAAAGGTAGCTACCAGAAATGCTAATAAAATCGGGAAAGAATACTTCCTGGAAAACAAATGCTCATGCTTTCCCTTTTTCTCCTTCTCCAATGATTTTTCGATTTCAACAAGTTCATTCTCCGGATTTTTGCTACCCATCATTTTAAGGATAACTCTCGCCTCTTCGTCCCTGTTTACCTTGACCAACCAACGTGGACTTTGAGGGATGAAAAAGAGAAGAATTAAAAACAAACCGGCAGGAATAGTTTCTACTAACAACATCCACCTCCATGCATCTACATCAATCAGGTTATTAACGATAAAATTCGACAGGAAAGCAAGGAATATTCCGAACACAACATTGAATTGAAAAAAGGCCACTAGCCTACCTCTCATTCGGGCAGGTGAGATCTCGGAAATATACATAGGTCCTAAAACGGAGGAAGCTCCAACCCCTAAGCCACCTAGAAACCGATAAAACAAAAAGCCATACCAGTTATGTGTCAATCCACTTCCTATTGCAGAAACAGTATAAAACAGCGCCAAAACGATCAATACATTTCTTCTTCCATATTTATCACCTGGTTTTCCCGCAAACAAAGCCCCGAAAATGGTCCCGATCAATGCAATGGAAATGGTAAATCCATGGCTTTTGTCGGATAAGCTCCAGACTTCCTTAATTGCTTGTTCAGCGCCGGAAATAACTGCGGTATCAAAACCAAAAAGTAAACCGCCTAAAGCTGAAATGATAGCTGCGGATAGTAGTTTTTTGTTCATCTGTCAATAAAAATCTATTAGGATGGATATACAATCTAATAAAATCGTTTGAATGTTTACATAAATTCGAATAGACTATAAATGGATAAAAATAAAAAGGTCCCTGCCGTTAAGACAACAGGAACCTAATAAATGGAATATATTTTAAATTTTAATCGATGTCTACCTAACAAATGCAGCAGCTACACCACCGTCTACATTAATAACATTTCCAGTACTTTTGGAAAGGTCTCCTCCTACAAATGCAAAAACACCATTAGCAATGTCGCTTACACCTATTATTTCGTTGAGAATTGTTCGCTTGGCGTAGTAGGACGGAAGCTCTTCCACTTTTATGCCATAGGCTTTTGCCCTGCCAGCGGCCCATTCACCTTCCCAGATCTTGCTTCCTTCTATTACGGCATCAGGATTCACAACATTGACCCTGATCTTGTCTTTGCCCAATTCGGCAGCTAACAATCTGCTCATGTGGATCTGTGCAGCTTTAGCGGTTCCATATCCTACATTATTAGGGCCTGATACCAATCCGTTTTTACTGGCAATATTGATAATGTCTCCACCCATATTCTGTACCCTCAAAACATCAACAGCTTTTTGTGATACCATAAATTGACCTTTTACAATTACATCTTGCAAGAGATCCCATTCTTTCTCAGCTGTTTGCTCGATAGGTTTGGAAATAGCCAGACCGGCGCAATTCACAACGATATCAATTCCACCAAAATCCAGGCAGGCTTTTTCAACCGCTTCTTCAATTGATTCCTGGTCGGTCACATCAATTTTAGCCGTAGAAGCAATATCCTTTCCATAAGTAGCAAGCGCTTCCTTCAATCTTTCATCGTGAATGTCTGTTAAGACCACACATGCTCCTTCTTCAGCCAGCTTATCCGCAATAGCCTTGCCGATTCCACCACCACCACCTGTTATGAATGCTACCTTTCTGGAAAGTGGTTTTTCCTTCGGCATTCGCTGTAGTTTTGCTTCTTCCAATAGCCAGTATTCTATATCAAATGCTTCCTGAAGCGGCAATGAAACATACTCAGAAACAGCCTCTGCTCCTTTCATAACATTGATAGCATTGATGTAAAATTCACTAGCCACCCGAGCGGTCTGTTTGTTTTTGGCAAAGGAAAACATACCCACTCCCGGCCACAGGATAATGACCGGATTCGGATCCCTTACAGCAGGACTGTTTGGGTGCTTATGATCCTCATAATATTTTTGATAATAAGCCCGATAATCTTCAAAAGCCGGTTCAATTTTCTCTTTAATAGCCTGTTTGTCCGAAAGGTCCTGATCTGCAGGAATATCCAAAACAAGAGGTCTGATTTTAGTTCTCAAAAAGTGGTCAGGACAGCTTGTTCCAAGTGGAGCCAGCTTATCAAGGTCTTTGCTATTGATAAATTCCAATACCCTTTTATCATCCGTAAAATGCCCGATCATTGCTGAGTGACTTGACGCAAGGCCACGTAAAACAGGAGACAATAGGGATGCTTGTTTTTTTCTTGATTTTTCATCCAGAGAAGTGCCTTTTTCGCCGCCAAATACCGGTCTTTTCTTTCCAAAATTCTCTGCGAGGTATTCCGAAGCCATGTCGATAACTTCCAGGCTATTCACATAGCATTCGTAAGAAGTATCTCCCCAGGTAAATAATCCATGACCTCCCAGCATAATCCCCCTGATCCCGGGGTTGTCATTCAAAGCCTTTTCCAATTTCAATGCGAGGTCAAAACCAGGTCTTTGCCATGGAACCCACGCAATTTTTCCGTTATATAGTTCTTTGGTGATGGCCTCTCCTTCTTTCGATGCAGCGATGGCAATAGCAGCATCCGGGTGAAGATGATCAATGTGCTTAAAGGGGAGGAATGCGTGAAGTGGTGTATCAATGGAAGGAGCTTTGGAATTGAGATCGTAGATACAATGATTGAAAAGCTCAACCATCTCATCTTCAAACTCCAGGCCTTTGTAAATATTTTTAAGAGCTCTGAGTTTATCGACATACAATCCAGCCAATCCGGATTTAGTCAGCGTACCAATATCACCACCTGATCCCTTTACCCACATGATTTCCTTTTTCTCATTGGTTAATGGATCTTTCTCCATGGTTTTGCAGCTGGTATTTCCACCCCCGTAATTGGTAATCCTTAGATCAGCCCCAAGAATATTAGACCGATAGATCAGCAATCCGACTTCATCACCCTCCAGTTTTGCTGCTTTGTCATTTTCCCATAGGTAATCTACGTACTCAAATCTCTTGGTTATAACTTCCATTTGTTTCTGGTTTTTGTCAGACATAAAATTAATTGTACTTAAATGATATGCTATCCTGTTCTATACTGATGACGAACCTTTTTTCACATTTGTAGCTATTCGCTTTGACATCTTCATATTTTTCATAGTACATTCATGCCCGAATGGGTTTTACCCTTCGCAATTATCTCTGTTATCTGATAAGGTTTTCTTATGAAAATTGGCTTGTTTATACCATGTTATGTTGATCAGTTTTACCCACAAGTTGGGATTGCTACTTTGCAATTGCTTGAAAAACTAGGGCTAGAAGTCAATTATCCGCTTAATCAAACTTGTTGCGGCCAGCCAATGGCCAATTCAGGTTTTGAATACAAGGGAGAAAACCTGATCAAAATGTTTGAAGAAAATTTTCAGAAATATCAATATGTCATAGGGCCGTCCGGCTCATGTGTCATGCATCTTAAGGAGCAGTTAAGTCATGTAAAATCCCATCTTGCAGATGGGGTTTTCGAGATATGTGAATTCTTAACAGATATATTGAATGTCAAAGAACTTCCCTCTGAATTTCCCTACCGAGTTGGGGTTCACTCCAGCTGTCACGGATTGAGAGGACTGAGATTGGCAACTCCATCGGAATTGAACGAAAATCCCTCTGATAAACCGGGAACATTGTTGAAAATGATAAAGGGGATTCAATTGGTCGATCTTAACAGAAAGGATGAATGCTGCGGATTTGGAGGAACATTTGCGGTGAGCGAAGAAGCCGTTTCGGTCAAAATGGGAACAGATCGAATCAGGGATCATGAATTGAATGGTGCTGAAGTTATCACCGGCACGGATATGTCTTGCCTGATGCATCTCGATGGACTGTTAAAGAGGCAAAAAAAGAACATTCGTGTGATGCATATCACGGAAATCTTAAATGGAAACAATGAGGTTAAATAACTAACTGGCTGGATATGGTCTCTCACGCAAAAAATGCCGAAAAATTTACCAAAGATCTTGAAAAAGTCGATTGGCATGATGCCACACTTTGGGGAGCCCGATCAAAACGCGACCTGGCAGCGAAAAGCATTCCCGAATGGGAAAGTCTGAGAACCCTAGCCTCACAAATCAAGGAAAATGTCCTGGCCAATCTTGATGAATATTTACTTGAATTTGAAAAAAATGCCCTTCTAAATGGTGCTGAAGTATTCTGGGCAAAAGACGGGGAAGAACATAATAAAATTGTTGGGGATTTATTGGTCAAACACAACATCAACAACCTCGTCAAAAGCAAGTCAATCCTTACGGAGGAATGCCACTTAAATCAATACCTGGAAGACCTCGGATACGATGTTGTCGATACCGATCTTGGTGAGCGTATCATCCAGTTTGCCAAACAGCCACCCAGTCACATCGTAACTCCTGCCATCCATGTAAAGAAAGAAGAAATTGGAGAGCTTTTTCATCAGTACATCGGAACAGAAAAAGGCGCGACAGATCCACAATACCTGACAGAAGCCGCCAGAGGACATTTGAGGGAAAAATTCCTTAATGCTGAGGCAGCTATAACAGGGGTTAATTTTGCGATTGCTGAAAATGGTGGATTTGTGGTTTGTACGAATGAAGGAAATGCAGATATGGGCGCCAATCTCGCCCCGATTCAGATCGCCTGCATGGGAATCGAAAAACTTATTCCTAAAGCGGAGCATCTCGGTGTCTTCCTCAGGCTATTGGCAAGAAGCGCTACAGGACAAAGCATTACCAATTATACTTCCCATTTTTTTACTCCAAAGAAAAACGGAAAGCTGTACATTGTTATGGTCGACAATGGCCGGACTGAGCAACTGGGAAGAGAAGATTTCAGAAATTCCCTTAAATGCATCCGATGTGGCGCCTGTATGAATACATGTCCGGTTTATCGTAAAAGCGGAGGCTACAGCTACGGATATACCATTCCCGGTCCGATTGGATCCGTATTGGCCCCAGGACGAGACGATCATGAATATGCTTCACTCCCATTTGCCTCCTCACTTTGCGGTTCTTGCACCAATGTTTGCCCGGTAAAAATAGACCTCCATGATCAATTATATAAATGGAGACAGCAGATTGTAAAAAATGGAAATGTCGATCAATCAAAGAAATGGAGTATGCAGATGGCAACATATATTTTTGAACATCCCAAACTATTTCGGTTTATGGGTAAAACTGCAAGGTTGTTTATGAGACTCTCACCCCGGTTTCTGATTTATAATTCTCTCAATAAATGGGGCAAATCCAGGGAGTTACCGGATTCACCCAAACAAAGTTTCCGGGACTGGTACATTAATCATAAAATCCGATGAGTAGCAGAGAAGAGATATTGGAAAAAATAAAAAAAAATAAACCTGTTGGTGCAATCCTACCGGTCATTCCGGATTTCCCGGGCGATGGAGAAGAATTAGAAAAAATATTTGAAAAGTCCCTGATCAAAAACAGTGGTAATCTGATATCAACTAATTCTATCAACGATATTCATGAATACATAAATAAAAATTATTCACCTGCACAAAAGATCTGCTCGTTGATAAAAGGAATTGAAGGAAATGTGGATATTGAAAAAATTGCCGATCCACATGAATTAAAGGATCTGGATTTGGTGATTTTAAAGGGGGAGTTTGGCGTTGCCGAAAATGCAGCAATCTGGCTGTCAGAAAACACTATGGGATTCCGGGTTCTACCTTTCATTACCCAACATCTGATCATGGTTTTATCAAAAAAGGATCTTGTAGAAAATATGCATCTGGCATACAAAAAGATCAATCTGAAAAATGTAGGATTTGGAGTTTTTATCGCCGGCCCGTCAAAAACTGCAGACATTGAACAAAACCTTGTAATAGGCGCACATGGTTCCAGAAGTCTAACTGTTTTCCTTATGAATTAAATTCTAAATGCTTATAAAAGTGAAAAGTCCCCACGTCTTGGAGACTTTTCAACATCCAACTTAAACATTAACCTTAACAAATTTTTACAAAGTTCTCCTTTTCAGGACTTTTTGATTATTCTTTTTTTAACTATACCTCTTCTGTTTTTTTATTTAACCAGAAAGGAGCTGTCAAAAACCACAAAATAGTTCCAACAAGCATGAGATTTTTGTTTTGCTCAAGGGAAATAGATCCGAAAAACACCAAGAAGGCCGGGATAATGGTGAGCAGCAACCCGACTACAGATATGATTGATAATAGTATTTTCATTTTTTCTGAATTAAGGTTTTTTAATTAGAGTTGGCTTTTGTAATAACTTACTGGAAATAATATAGATGACCACCGCAATGAACCACCCCGGTAATCCCAAAAAGAATATCTCTATTCCGTACATTAGGTTCAGCAATAAGCACAATACAAGTGTCAATCCCCAGGTTATGACTGCCGATACATTGAAGCGAATGCCGGATTTTTCAGCATATTCATCAATCAATCCCATTTTTGGGAACAAATAGGTATCGATGTAGATTACAGCCCCTACAGGCATCAATATCAACCCATACAATGCTACGAAATCCAACAGGTTCATCACAAGCGCTGGAAAACATGCTGCTATTGTAGTGATCAACCCTACAATTAGCGTTACCTTCCATGTTTTCGACTTGGGCATGATAGCCTGAACAGCTAATCCTGCCCGGTAAAGCGTGGGGTTTGCAGTGGTCCAGCCAGCTATGATCACGCAGATGGCACCGGCAATTCCAGCGGCACGATAAGCAACCGGCCCAGGGGCAAACTCAGTACTATTATTTGACTCAATTAAAAACAAGGAATAAAGAATACCTGACGCAATCCAGGCTATGTAATGTCCCAAAAAGACTCCTGCAGAAGAAGAAAAACCGTATTGCCATTTTTTTGCATATCGAAGAATCGACATGTCAGCCATTCCAATATGCATGGCCATGTTGCAAAACCAGGCAAAAAACAACACATGCCAGAATGTAAACTGACTCTGTCCCTCTAAAGGAACTCCTGTCCAAATTTTATCATTTGCGACTTGCCAGAAATCAGAAATGGAATGTACGCCCAAATCCGGCAAAACAGCTACTGCCGCTGCAACAAAAACCATGATCATCCATGGAGCAGCTATATTGGCAAACTTGGCGACTTCATTAAAGCCAAACATCGCTATAAAAGTTGTGATCGCACCAATGATAAAAACAATAATGATCCAGTCAATACTGGTTGGGTATATGTCAGAAAGAGAAGGAATGGGTAAATCAAATGGAATACCCACCGCCGTTCCAGCCACAGCAATCATAGAACCTGCCAGACAACAAAACAACCCAGCATTGACCAGGTTGTAAAAGAGGGTAAAGTTTTTTCCGCCTATCTTTTCCAGTTGGTAATAGAGGGTGACCCGTTTCTTTACCGATAATTTGGCAGTAAAAAATGCCCAGCTGAGAACAGCCAGAATATTCCCCAAAAGCAATCCGAAAATGATATCGGAAGCGCTGGCGCCGTGAGCAACAAACAGAGGTCCGATGACAAACTCAGTCCCGGCGGTATGCTCACCGGCATAGGTACCGATAAAACTCTTCCAACCTTTTAATTTATTTTGTGGAATAACTTCCCGTTCAAACTCCTGAACCTCGTTGAGTTTCCCGATTAATTTATTATTGTTGAAGGCCATCTAAAAAGCAGTGAGTAAAAAGTGAATAATTTCTTTCATTCAAAGATGTGATGAAAATGAAATCAAACGCTAAGATTTTCTGATCACATTTTTGGAAATAAGTTAAGGAATAAACATAAATAAACAGTGTACATCCTGTATCCTGTTCTATACTGTGCCAGGCAATGCTTATCTTATGGTTTTACCAAAAAGAGTAGATGGATTAATACTCTATGAAATCTTATGAAAAGTTGGCAAAAGAATAGTTGGTAGTTGGCAAAAACGTGTTGAACTATGATTTGCCAACTGCTCTTTTGCCAACTGCCAACTGTTTAATTTTATCTCACTTTAAAGAGAATCCCTGTAAATTAGCCCAAAAGCATTTTTCACCTTTTCCACCTTCTTCTTTTTGATCATATAAGCGGCTGTTTCTCCCATCAGCTTGAAATTGGTGGACACACAGGTAATGCCTAACAAGTCTTTCAATGGGGTATCATTGTAGGAAATCAGACCAATATCTTTGCCTAATTTAAAATTACTGTCACGGATTTGCTTGACAAGGTTGACAAGGTCGTTTTCCTCAATAACAATAAAGGCGTCGCGTTCATGAAGTTCCATTTCTGAATAGACCTCATCTAAAATTTCAAAATCAAAATCGTTTTCAACGCAAAACATCCTGAAACCCTGTAAAATCTCAGTTGGATAAGGATAAACCACCTTTTTTGGAAAAATAAGAATGAGCTTGGCATATTTTTTCAAAGCCGACATCCCCTCTTTCAATGCCTCATAAATATCGTGCTTAAAATCCTGGTAAACAGCTGCAAATTCCAGCAACAGATCATCAATGTTATTGTCCAAAAGCAATAATTTATCTACAGGAATTTGTTTGAGTATTTTTATCGCATCAGGTGTATAATTTCGATGCCCATCATCCTTATCAATAAAATGAGGCATAATGACATAATAATCGTACGCGCCCATATTTTCCTCCATGATGTTCCGGAAAAGTTTCTCATCGCAATGATAGATCTTCAGATCAATCCTCGCATCATTGTCCATGCTGTTAATGAAGGAATTGTAAATCATCATCTTGTAGGAACTAAGTTTATTCAATAGAAACAAAACCTTAATTCCTGACTGTGGCAATGTGCGGGCAACATAATAGCCCTTTCCCTTTGCGCTGACAATGATCTTCTTTTCTTTAAGCTGCTTATAAGCTTTTTCCACCGTATCTCGTGAAAGGTAGTATTCCTCACTTATTTCATTGATAGATGGGATCTTTTGGCCAACCTTAAGGTTTCCAAATTCTATATCCCTGATAATGGAATTAATGATCTGTTGATATTTAGGAACCCTCGATTCGCTATTAATCTCCAATTCAATTGGTTCGTTCATACTATAATTTAAGATAATTCCTTCAATAAAAGTAGCTTAAATCTTTAACCTCTATTGCTAAAATATTACGGAAATAATAAAAACTTTCAAGTTAAAAAATAATCTGTTTTCGGAAAGTTGGATGATGACTTTAATCCGGTTATATTAATCGTATAAAATACGCTAATCGAATTATTTTGCAATTATCATATTTTTGTGGAACTAAAATAATGTTAAATAAAATTTATTACAGAAAACTATGGTTGAAATTATCAAACTATAAATAGATAAGAACCTACTATGAATAAACTTAGAATCACTTTTAAATGGCTTATTGTGTTATTTTTCTTTCAAAGCTCTGCCTTCAGTCAGGTGAATGACTGGGAAAATCCTCAGGTATTTGAAATTAATAAAATGCCTGCCCATGTTACATCTATTTCCTTTCCGGATGCATCATCTGCAATAAATACGGACATCAAAGCATCATCGAGGTATAAAAGTTTGAATGGGAAATGGAAGTTTCACTGGTCACCCGTTCCTGAAGGGGCACCAGCAAACTTTCAATCAAAAGATTTTGACTCCAGGAGTTGGGCAACACTAGATGTTCCCGCCAATTGGGAACTCAATGGCTATGGCACTGCAATTTACACGAATGTAACCTACCCTTTTGTTCCGGTCGATCCACCCTTAGTACCGGACAACGATAACCCAACAGGGTGTTATATCACAGAATTTGAAGTTCCACGAGATTGGAAAGATATGCAGATCACTTTACATTTTGGCGGCGTATCATCAGCTTTTTACTGCTGGCTAAATGGGGAATTTGTTGGGTATAGCGAAGACAGCCGTCTTCCAGCCGAATTTGATATTACCAAACTCCTGGCTTCAGGAAAAAACACGCTTGCTGTGAAAGTTCACCGATGGAGCGATGGCAGCTATCTCGAAGATCAGGATCATTGGCGGCTGAGTGGTATCCACCGGGATGTTTACCTGGCCGCAGCTCCAAAAGTCCAGTTATATGATTTTTTTGTAAAAACTGATCTCGATGACCAGTATGAAGATGCGGAGTTATTGGTCAGGGCTAAGCTCAAAAATTACTCAGAGGAAAAGCCCGAAGGCTGGATGCTGGAAGCCCAGCTTTACGACGATCAAAACCAACCTGTTTTTGATGCCCCTCTTTCCAGGGATGTTGATTACTTGCTAGATCCACCATACATGCAAAGAGGCCACATGCCATTTGGCGATCTAAAGGGAACAGTGAGAAACCCTAAAAAGTGGAGCGCAGAATTTCCAAATTTGTATACAATCGTCCTTACACTTAAAGATGGAAAAGGGAAGACAATTGAAGCCAGAAGCTGTAAAGTCGGATTCAGGGAAATAGATCTCAATGGTGGAGAATTACAAGTAAATGGTACGCCCGTATTACTTTACGGGGTCAACCGACACGACCACAACCAAAAGACCGGGAAAGTGGTTGATGAAGCTACCATGATTCGTGATGTAAAACTGCTTAAGCAATTTAATTTTAATGCAGTGAGAGCGTCACACTATCCTAATAACCCGCGTTGGTTGGAGTTATGCGATGAATATGGCATTTACCTAATTGATGAAGCCAATATTGAAACCCATGGCTTAGGTTCACAACTAACCAATGATCCGGATTGGGCAGCTTCTTTTGTGGAAAGAGCCAAAAGGATGGTCGAAAGGGATAAGAATCATCCATCTGTTATTTTCTGGTCTTTAGGAAACGAATCAGGTAGCGGGCCAAACCATGCCGCTATGTCCGGATGGATAAAATCATATGACGATACGAGATTCATTCACTACGAAGGCGCTCAAACTATGACATCATGGAGCAATGCGGACCAAGAACCCGATCCATTTTATGTTGACATGGTTAGCCGAATGTATTCGAGTATTGAAACAATGGTCAATTGGGCTAATGACCCACGCGAAATGCGCCCTGTCATTTGGTGTGAGTACGCACACGCTATGGGTAATTCACTGGGCAATTTCTATAAATTCTGGGATGCCATTCGGGCAAATAAGAGAATGATAGGGGCATTTATCTGGGACTGGACTGATCAGGGGATATACCAGGAAGACGAGAACGGAAAAGCTTACTGGGCTTACGGTGGCGACTTCGGGGATACCATCAATTCCGGAAATTTCTGTATGAACGGAGTAATCTCACCCGATCAGACACCCAAGCCAGCCGCCTACGAAGCAAAAAAAATCATGCAGCCTGTGTCAGTCTCAACCAGGGATGCCTTATCAGGAGAATTTACTGTGAAGAACTGGCATCATTTTGCAGACCTAAGCCAATATGATGTCAAATGGGTACTACTTGAAAATGGAATAAAAAAAGATGAAGGAAGTATTGCTTCTCTATCAACTCCAGCAGGAGAAATGGAACGCATCAAAATTAATTTCCAAGAACCTCAGTTGAAAAAAGGCGCTGAATATACTCTTCGCATCTCTTTTACATTAAATAAGGACACAAAATACACAGAAGAGGGTCATTTGGTGGCTTGGGATGAATTTTCACTTCCTTATAAAACAAGTACTCCTGACTTTGGATCAACGGCAGGAATGAGTGACATTGCATTAACAGAAGAAGAAAATCAAATCATTTTAAAAGGAGGTCAATTTGAAGCTATATTCTCTAGAGAAGACGGTTTGTTAAAATCATATAAAATTGACCAAATTGAAGTGCTCACCAACGCACCGGAACCTAACTTTTGGAGACCGGTTACAGACAATGATGTAGGATCAAGAATGCCACAAAGACAAGGAATATGGAAAGATGCCGGAAAGCTAAGAAGTCTTACTAATTTTTCATATTTCAAAGTTTCCGATAAAATCTGGAAAGTTTCTACGGAATTTGATCTCCCTGAGATAAATGGCAAACTTTCTCTTAACTATACCCTTTTCGGCAGTGGACAAGTCCGGTTTAATTATGGCTTCACACCGGGAGGTGGATTGCCAAATCTTCCCAGAGTTGGTATGCAAATGGCCTTTCCTGATGAATTTGACCATCTGGAATGGTATGGACTTGGACCGCAGGAAACCTATTGGGATCGTCATAAAGGAGCTCAAACCGGCATTTATTCAATTTCGGTAAAAGAAGATTACTTTCACTATGGAATGCCACAGGAAAGCAATAACAGGTGGAATACACAATGGGCGAAACTTACAAATGAAAATGGAAAAGGTATCATCATTACTGGTGAAAACCCATTGAGTTTCAGCGCCTGGCCATATAGCATGCAAGACATTGAAAATGCCAAACATATCAATGAATTGCCTGATAGGGATTTTATCACAGTAAACATCGACCACATGCAAATGGGTGTTGGCGGCGATGACAGTTGGTCTTCATCAGCTATACCTCACGAAGAATTCAGGATTAAGCCTTTACCATATAATTATTCGTTTACAATTACACCGACCAATGGAGGTTCAGATATAGATCCGAGTTCAATAAACTTACCACAGTATTAAGGAAAAAAGATTAGAAAAAATTAATGATATCAGATTACCAATATTTCCGGTATTTGTCCAAAATATCGAAGATCTTAAAAACTGATTGTTTGACGACATTATTAGCAGCACAATCCCAGGAACCCTCGTTACATCCGAGGTTTCCTCCCGGATTGGTTGTATCTCCTATAAATTTCTCGTTAATAAAAACCCGGTGACTCGTCAGATTATATAATTGAATGGTAGCAATCAGCTTATTTTCCGAAGAAAATTCCAATTTTAAAATATTGACCACCCATATCACATTATGGTTTTGAGCGAGACTTCTTAAAGATTCAATGTCTCCTTTGCATTTTTCCCTGATTGGATAAACCAAAGGATTTGCCTCATATTCATAAACTTCATAAATGATGTTGGAGCTTGTTTTATATGTCATATTTCCGAAAAAATCCTGTTTACCCAAAAAATCCAATTCTCTTGTTCGGATAAGCCTCCAATTATCGCTTAGTTCTGAAGGAATATACTTATTCTTAATTTCATCTGTGATCTCAATTTCCTTTTCATAAACCTTTAATTGCTCTCTGACATTGTCAGAAACAACAATCTCATTTGGATAAAGAACAACAACTTTGGGATTAGGATCACTTTGTGCTTTGGATGTAAAACACAAACTCATGCATAGGACAATAAAGTAAATCGGTCTCATAGTAGTCATTGGAATTATTAAAAATTTAATATTACCAATAATTAATATGGTTATTCAAAGAATGGTAAGCGGCATGATTAAGAATTAGTTAATCAAAAAAATATGTCAGACTATTTTAGAATTATGGTGTTTTTAGCAGAAAGACATGAAATACCAGGATAAAAAGCTCAAAATTAATGTCGAATCGGATCTTTTGAGCACATACCATTTGCAATATAAAACTCAAAAATATCCCTGCCAGACAGACTGGTATTTCGAACCTGATTCGATTAAATTAAGCTAATGAATTCTATGATCTCTTCTTAAATGTCTTGAGGTAATCAATGATCCAGAGGGTGGGAGATTGGCTTTCCTTTAAGATTAAAAAATCCTGAAACCGAACATAACCTGCATCCTGATCTGCTTCCACTTTAGCCCAAACTTCGTCATAATTGCTTATTTGAAAACGATTGCCCTTATTAACCTCCATGAGTTTATTTGCCCCGGCAGATGGCGCATTCATAATGAAGGAGTAGTCTTGATCTATTATACCATAAGTTCTGGTCAACGAAAATCCATTATTTACTATTAAAATGATGGTCAAAACCAATGTTGCGATGGCTAGATTTTTACTGTATCTGTTAAATTTTATCCATCGATATAGAATTAGTGCAAAAAGCATGAAAACCAAAACAGAAAAAACCAGGTTGATTGAGGAACCAAACTTGACTAGCAGGTTTTCTGCAAATTCGAAATCTGAATAATCATATCCCTGTAATTCATTTTTTTCCGCCAATTTTTCCATTTTCTTCAAAACCAGCTTATTCTTTGACAGCAAATAATATTTGTTTAAATAAAACATGGTACCGGAGATGTCGCCAAGTGCTTCATTTATATATGCCATCTTCAAATACATGGCAGGTGATGCTGTTCCTGATTTGTCAAGTTCTGAATAGACATTAAAGGCTTCGGTAAATTTTTTTTCCTTAAAAAGTGAATCTCCCTTTGCTAACAGGAAGTTTTGGGCATCGCAATTACTTGTCCAACAAACACTTACAACACCTACTAAAAAAAAGTGTAAGAAAAATGTTTTGAGTTTTTGGCTTTTAAACATACTCTCCTAAATTTGCAGTCCAATTACGGAAACGGGGAATAAAAATACAAGATTTTGATCAGATTCCGTAGCTCAGCTGGTAGAGCATCTCCCTTTTAAGGAGAGGGTCCTGGGTTCGAGCCCCAGCGGGATCACATTTAATTAAAGGCCTTTTTTAAGGCCTTTTTTATTTCCCATCTTCTAACTTTGACAATCACCTCATATCCCTGGTCATTTAACTTTTTATTTTCTCAGTTATTTTAAGTCATCCGATAGAATTTTATCCATCAATTAAAATAATATAATTTATCTTAAAAAAAATATGATTTTTTTTATACAAATGCTTGATATTACAATCTCAATTCATTTATTTTGCTAAGCTTTGATATTCGATCATTGATCCAAGTACATCTTTTTCACTCTTTTAACAACAATCATCTATTTTTTTTGGTATCAAATATTGAATGAGCTAAAGTTTTAATTAAAATGAATTGTATTATTTAGATATTTAATTTAATTTTTCCAACTAATTAGGCGTTTATCAACCAATGGTAACCAGTTATTATAGCAGGTCTTTCAGCACAGTTCTATTAGTGATAGATTTAATACTGATCGATCTTGCATTTATCTTAGCATACAATATACGATTCAAAGGATGGGCATTTGACTATCCTGAATATGTTGCTCTATTAGTACTATTTGATATCGTTTGGATCATTTCTTCCTTTTACAACAATGTTTACCTGTTTAGTAAGGTCACACAAATAAGGCACTCCACCTTAAAGCTTATTAGTACTTTTCTACTTCACTTATTTCTGATTTCACTTTGTTTTGTCGCATTTAAAGAATACGACTACTCCAGACTAGTGTTAACCTATACTTATTCCATAAGCCTTTTCTCCATTTTCGTCCTCAGGGTGGTATATTTTTTAGTAACCAAGCAGTATTATAAATCGGGAATAAATGCTAAAAAATGTGCTGTTATTGGAAGTGGCGATGCTGCTCGAAGACTTTTTAATTACTTTCAAAAAGAAAAGTCTTCAGGATATAAGTTTGTTGGATTCTTTGATGATAACCCCAGTGGCCTCATGCCCTCACAATATCATCTTGGCACTATTGACCAGATTCAGGAAATAAGTGAAGAACATGATATCAATGAATTATATTACGCAAAAGACCTGACCAACATTAATCTAATTAGTGATTTGACAGATTATGTGGACAAAAATTTCAAGTACTTAAAGTTTGCGCCTGATTTCAGAGGTCTTCAAAAATCAAAATTTGAAATCACGTTTTATGATAGCGTACCTATCATCAACTATACCCAAGCGCCTTTAGGAGGGTTCTTCAATCAAAAGATCAAAAGAGCTTTTGACGTTGCATTTTCGTTATTCGTGTTGATCATTTTGGGCCCTACTGTATTTCCATTGATAGCTTTGTTAATAAAACTTGAATCAAAAGGTCCGGTATTCTTTAAACAACTAAGACCTGGAAAAGGGAACCGCTTATTTGAATGTTATAAATTCAGAACCATGAGGGTAAACGGCTCAACTGAGAAACAAGCTACTAAAGATGATCCGAGAATAACTAAAGTTGGTGCATTCTTGAGAAAAACCAGTCTGGATGAATTGCCTCAGTTTATTAACTCGTTAAAAGGAGATATGTCAATTGTGGGGCCCAGGCCTAATATGATTAGCCAGTTGGAATATTATTCCAAAGAAATTGACAAATACAATTTCAGGCATTTCATTACTCCTGGCATCACTGGTTATGCACAGGTCAATGGCTTCCGTGGAGAAACGAAAGATATAGAATTGATGAAGAAAAGAGTCGAATACGATGCCTGGTACATTGAGAATTGGTCGCTTACATTGGATATCAAAATCATAATTATGACCGCCTGGAAAATGATCGCTGGTGATGATGCCGCTTATTGAGATAAAATGGTAGAAGAATTGACCCATAAAAACACCTATACAAAATCAATTGATGTGATTGATATTCCTCTTTTCGATGGAAATATTGATGATGCAACAAAATATATTATCGAATATATCCAAAAGGGTGGAGCCAAAAAAAACTATTGTATAAGTGCAACTGGAGCACATGGACTAGTCACCAGTAAAAATGATAAAGACTTTAAAAAAGTATTACAAAACTTCCATATCAATTTACCTGATGGTATGCCAGGCGTGTGGGTCGGAAAGCTAATGGGAGCTAAAAATATAGAACGATGCTACGGACCTGATTTTTTTGAAAGCGTAATGATTCATACGTCGGACCAAAACATCAATCATTATTTCTGTGGTGGCAAAGAGGGAGTAGCTAACCAGCTAAAAGATGCTTGCGGTAAAAAGTTCAATAACCAAAACATTGTTGGCACCAATTGTCCTCCTTTCAGGGAATTGAGCGATGACGAGTTCGAAATATTAGCACAAGAAATCAATGCGCTGAATACCGATATCTTATGGATAGGGATCAGTACTCCCAAGCAGGAAAAATTTGCCTATAAGATTTCCCGATTTACAAATGTTCGATTTATTGTTACTGTAGGAGCAGCATTTGACTTTCATATTGGGAATGTAAAACAGGCACCAAAGTACATCCAAAAAATGGGCCTGGAATGGTTCTTCAGGCTTTGTGTTGAGCCAAAAAGATTGTGGAAAAGATATATTAGTATCGTACCACTGTTTATTTATTATAACCTTATAAATATTTTGAATTTTAATAAAACGAAATAGGATTATGAAAAAAGTATTAGTTTGTGGAGGTGGTGGCTTTATAGGTGGCCATCTCGTAAAAAGATTAAAAAATGAAGGGTTCTGGGTACGAGTTTGTGATCTAAAACACAACGAATTCTCTGAATCGCCTGCGGATGAATTTATCATTGGCGATCTAAGAGATCCACTAGTTGCCAAACAAGTGGTGAAAGACATAGAAGAGATCTACCAGTTAGCTGCCGATATGGGTGGAGCCGGATATATATTTACAGGTGACAATGACGCAGCTGTCATGCACAATTCAGCAACCATCAACCTGAACATTGCTGAAGAAGCAAGGCTGGCAGGTGTGAAGAAAATTTTCTATTCTTCATCAGCTTGCATGTATCCGGAATACAACCAAATGGACCCTGACAATCCAAAATGTTCGGAAGAGTCTGCCTACCCTGCAGCTCCGGATAGTGAATATGGGTGGGAAAAACTTTTCAGCGAAAGGATTTACCTAACATATCAGAGAAATTATGGAATGCAGGTTAGAATTGCCAGATTCCACAATATATTTGGACCTGAGGGAACCTGGACAGGAGGAAAGGAAAAAGCTCCTGCTGCACTTTGCAGAAAAGTTGCCGAAACTGAAGCAGGTGGTTCTATAGAGATCTGGGGAGACGGAAAACAAACCCGTTCATTCCTGTATATCGATGAATGCCTGGAAGGTGTCAGAAGACTAATGGAATCCGATTTCACTGGCCCTGTTAACATTGGTTCCGAGGAGATGATCTCTATTAACAATCTTGCCAAGCTTATTATGAGCATTGCAGGAAAAGACGTGACCATCAAGAATATTCCGGGACCTACTGGAGTAAGAGGTAGGAATAGTGATAATGCTCTTATAAAAGAAAAACTAGGATGGCAACCCACTCAGTCTTTAAAGTCAGGACTAGAGAAAACCTATCCATGGATTCTTGAGCAGCACAAAGCTTTAGTAGAAAAAGTTTAAGTTTTACAGGAAAGAAATTGGTTGCTATTTAATAGCTTCAAGTTTAATGCTGATTTCTCTTAACTAGCAGCCTTTTTCTTTTTTTAATCTAACTAAGTTATTCATATGATCTATATTACCATCCCCGTTTTCAACAGAAGAGATATCCTGAGGGATTGTTTGCAATCATTTGAAAAACAAACCAATAAAAACTACAAGGTCATTGTGACGGATGATGGTTCCACGGATGGAACAGAAGACATGTTGAAGAAGGAGTTTCCCTATGTGACCGTCTTAAAAGGTGATGGTGGACTTTGGTGGACAGGCGCTATCAACATGGCGGTTAGTCATGCATTAAAAGTGTGTGACAAAGATGATCATATCCTGATTTTAAATGATGACCTGGTGGTACCGGAAAATTATATAGAGAATTATTACCAACTTGCAGAAAAACATCCCAAAACATTGATTGGCTCTGTCGTAACAGATATTGACAACCGGGATATCATTTATTCTGGTGGTGTGAAGATCAACTGGCTTACAGCTAAAGTCAGTGATAGAAATAATGGAAAAAGGCTTTCCGATTTCAAAAATGGATATTTTAATGATGACATCTCCTATTTAACAGGTAGAGGGGTTTTGATTCCCAGTAAAGTATTTCGTGAGATTGGGATTTACAACAATGATCATTACCAGCAATGTGGGGACACCGAGTTACCAAGAAGAGCGCAAAAAGCCGGTTATAAATTAATAGTCAGTTATGACGTTCCTGTTTACAGCTATATCAAGGAAGAAGGTCATATTAATAACCAGGATAACAAATTGACCATGAAACAAATCAAAAAGTACTATTTTAATGTACGATCCAATATGAATTTGAAATATCGATTTTGGTTTGCCATGGATGGAACTAAAAATGTGATTCATGGATTATGGTATTTTTTCATGGACTTTGCGAGGATAACGGGGCATTTTTTCAGGAGAATTTAAATAAATGTTGTAAAGGAAATAATTGGTAACCAGATTAATAGGAATCTATAGTTTAATAAACATTACAATTTAGAATAAGTGAGCAACATATTAAGCTCAAGGAAATTATACATTCAACTCGTACCTAATATTCAAGAATATGCATGGCACATTAAATCAAAGAATCCGTCGGAAAATATTTGGAATAATCAAAAAAGATGTCCCTTTTAGGAAGTATCTCAGACCAACATCAATTATTTCACCTGAGGAAGTCTTCAAAAAATATCAATCTGAAGGATGTGTGTATAAAAAATTATATACAAACGTCCTTACCGAACTTCAAGTTGAAAAAAAATTGTTTGAAAAGGTAGCCCCATATACTATTTATGATGAGTATTCCGAGTTAAATGAGGAAACTGTAAAAATTACTCATAAAACTGATTATTGTGTTTTAAGCATTCCAAATGGAAGACTCTATTCAAATAATAATGACAATATATCCATCATCACATCTGACAATGAGTTGGTTGATCATTTTTCCTACCAATACCATACGGAAAAAAAAATGAGTGCTGCTGAAAACAAAATATTGAAACAACAATTTTTTACAAAACCACAACATATCGATGGAACCTTGTTTAGCACGCTATCGGGATATGGACCAACAGTCAATATCGCGCATTGGTTTTTTGATTCATTTTCAAGGATATATCTTTTAAAAGAAGCTGGATTATTGGATCAGGTTGATTACTTCCTGGTTCCCTCATTCAGGTTCGATTATCAAAAAGATTCTTTAAACCAACTAGGCATAAAGGATGAGCAAATCATTCCAGCTAAGGAAGATGTCCATTATATTGCTAAAAATCTAGTTGTTGCGTCTCATCCACGCGGAAACAGAAGTTTTCTTTTACCAAAATGGATCTCAGATTTTACTAAAGATACTTTTTTAAGTAGCAAATCCATGAAAGACATCAACTCTCCCAAAAAGATATATGTCAGTCGAAAGGATTCAAAATTACGGCAGGTTATTAATGAAAAAGAAGTTGAAGAATTTCTGGAAAAAGAAGGGTTTACCTCTGTTCAAATGAGCCATTACTCACTTTTAGAAAAAGTCAAACTTTTCCACAATGCTGATATCATTATATCTCCAAGTGGTGCTGGATTGACGAGCTTATTTTTCTGCCGTGAAAATAGCAACGTTGTTGAACTATTCCCGGAAGGATTTGTCCATACTCACTATTATAATATGGCTCTTCATGCAGGAGTGAATTATTATTACATGATTTGCAAAAACGAAAACCCTTCTCAAAATATGATAGAGGGCCAATTGGAAGACATCTATGTTGATTTATATGAATTGGATAAAATACTTAAAAATGTTTCTGATAAGGTCAGCCAATGAAAGAGGTTACCATTATTCAAAGAATCCTTCCTCAATACAGGATTGATTTTTTTGAAGGACTTCGGGATTCATTAAAAAGAGAAGGCGTTAAACTGCAATTGGTTTATGGAGGTGGTGATAAAAATGATGCCCTCAAAAAAGATGAAGTGGAATTAAACTGGGCAAAAAAAATAAAAAACCATCGCTATCGTATCTTTTCAACTAATCTATACTGGCAGCCTTGTTTGTCATACATAAAAAAAAGTGAATTGATCATTGTCGAGCAGGCTAATAAAAATCTTATTAATTATTTACTGTTATTCAGCAAACTTTTCAACAAAAAAAAGGTAGCCTTCTGGGGGCATGGACTTAACCGCCAAGACCAAAAAAACAGCCTTTCTAACAGGTTTAAACAAAAATTCATAAATTCAAGCGATTGGTGGTTTGCGTATACCTCTAGCGTAAAGGATTATCTGGCAAACAATAACTATCCTGAAGATCAGATTACCATAGTCCAAAATGCTATCAATACAACCAAAATCGAGAATCAAAGCAAAAAATTATTAGATTTTGACCTTGATAAAGTTAAAGCCGAACTGGCAATTCAATCTGACAATATCGGAATATACTGTGGAGGGATCTATTCAGAAAAAAGAATCCCATTCTTAATCCAGTCGACAGACCTGGTTCGAAAAAAGATAACTGATTTTCATCTTATAATTATTGGTTCCGGTGAAGAAGTAGAATTGTTAAAGGGATTAATCAGTGATAAACCCTGGATTCATTATCTGGGTCCAAAATTCGAAGAGGAAAAAATTAGATTATTTAAAATATCGAAGGTATTTCTTATGCCTGGATTGGTCGGGTTAGCAATACTAGATGCTTTTGCAACAACAACCCCCTTGATTACGACACGATATCCGTTTCATAGTCCCGAGATTGAATATCTTGAAAACAATTTCAATGGAATAATTACAAAAAATGATGTTGGAGAATATGCAGACAAAGTCGTTCAGGTTTTAAGTAATCAATCCCTACTTCAAAAATTAAGATCAGGATGTGAATTGTCCTCAAAGAAATACACACTTGAGCAAATGGTAAATAACTTTAAAAACGGAATCCTCAATTGCTTAAATACTATCGAATAAATATCATAGATTATTTAAAGAATATCAAGATGATCACTGGTCTATTAAATTTAACAATTGCGGTTAATAATTTAATTAGTTGATACATCATCCTCTTGGATAACATTTTTTAACTTGAGATTGTATTATATTGTGTGACAATATGATCAGACAACCAATACAAAAATCAAAACCAATATTATTTTTAACCTAATATGATTAATGTTTTATTGTTTGGTCAGGTCCCCCCCCCCTATCACGGACAATCGGTAATGATCAAATCGCTTGTTGATAATCTGGAATCAGAGAATATTAAAATCTTTTTTGTTCGAATGGAATATTCCAAAACCATCGACCATGTGGGAAAATTTGATCTTCAAAAAATCAGGGCATTATTTAGTCTCCTGGGTAAAGCCACCTCAGTTTTGATTAATAATCACATTGATTATATATATTACCCACCCACAGGATTTGGGAAAATTCCATTTTACAGAGATATTATTACACTATTATATTTGAAATTATTTGGGAAAAAGATTGTCTTCCATTTTCACGGCATGGGGCTGGATGAAAACTTCTCTCAATCCAACACACTGGTAAAATACCTTGCTAAAAAAGCTTATTTCAAACCTTATGTAAACATTTATTTGTCCCACTACAATGAAAAATATTTAAATTTTCTTCAACCGGTTTATTCCAAAATTGTTCCATATGGGATAGAAGATGTTTCATTAAAATTCAATGGGAAAAGAAAAAATACTACGAAAAAGAGAGTTCTCTATTTAGGAAATTTAATCAGATCCAAAGGGATATTTGACTTCATTGAGGCAATCAAAGTTTTACATCAAAAAAAGATGGATGTTGAGGGCGTCATCATTGGAGGAATTCCAGATAAAGAAACAGAAAATGAATTAAAAAACCGAGGGTTATTTGACTCCGATTTCATTCATTACCTAGGGATTAAAACCGGTGATGAAAAATGGATGGAATTAGCCAGAGCAGATGCATTTTGTTTTCCCACCTATTATGAAACGGAAAATCTACCCGTTGTAATAATAGAGGCTATGCAATTTTCTCTGCCAATAATCTCAACCAACTGGAGGAGTATCCCCTCCATGGTGACAGATAATTATAATGGCTACATAGTACTTGCAAAAGCCCCTTTATCCATTGCAGAAAAAATTATTGCCATATTTAAAAATGAAGAAACTTATCAACAATTGGCAAATAATTCCAGAAAAAGATACTTGGATTCGTTCCAGAGAGAAACCTACATTTCAAGGATACGTGAGGTTTTCTTCTTATCGAAAATGAAATAAAAATCCGTTTCTATAAATTTTATTTTAATTCAATGATAGCTCGTGGGTTAGCTGATCATTTTCCTTGGAAGCTGTCTTCAAAAATTTTCTTTTTTGTAAAAGCGTAATTCCACATCGAATCGTTCTTTCGGAATGCAAATGAATTATTTCGAAATCCTGATACTTTTCCATAACCCTGTTAACAAACTTTCTTTGGTTCGGTCTTGGCTGATATTCCTCATCACTGATCCAGCCCTTCCCGCCATGCTTCACAGTATATTCTTTATGGAATTCATGAAAATGTTTTTTCTGCCATGTTCCTGAGTCATGAACTGCTAGGATAGCATTCTCTGATAGGTTTGGCAGTATTTTTTCGAAGGTGTCAAAATTCAGGCTATCATTATCCACCACGGCATCCATGTACAAAAAATCTATTTTGTTGTTATCAATGTCTTCGGGTAGAAAATCCAGCATGGATTTATGAATATATTTAAAGTTGGTAAAATCATTAAACGTTGATGTTGCAATTTCCTTCGCAATATCACTTATATCATAGGAATATAATTTAGAATCATGGTCCATAGCATACAAAAAATTCAAAGAACCATGTCCTCTGCTAAACCCAAATTCAACTATGATCGATGGCCTTACCATTTTAATAATAGAAAACAAAAATAATGTCTCTTCCTTTTGAGCTGCTCCTCTCAAATAATATTCATTATATAAAGATAGGTGACCTAAGTGAGGGCTTTTTAAATCCGTCTTAATCAATCCTAGTTTTAAAGCAAATGACCGTATGATATTTGATGTATACAGTCCTTTCCTGAGTGTGTTTCTAATTAGCTGATTCATGTCTTAACCTTAAAAAAGAAAGAATATCAACCTATATTTAGCAATAGAATTTAATATATACAAGAAATTAAACCATAAAAGATGGGGCCTTGTGGTATTAAGGAATACTACATCCTTTAATTGAGGATCACTTTCCTCGCATAAAATGCTTCAGCAAATTTAGATGCTGACTCCATCCCCCTTAGCCTGGGGAGAGACGAAAATGTTTGTTCATCGAACCAGTGTTTAGATGCTTGAGTAGGAAAAGCCTTAAGCAAAAGTTCGTTTCGCTTACGTAGAATTTCCTCCGTAATGGGTACGTAAAAATTTGGATTTCCTATATCTCCATCGTACTTGGGTATCTCATACTCCAGAATAAAGTGATTCCTCCAGGTATTCCATGTAAGATCACTTACCAGCCGATGGTCTTGATGACGATCATTTCGGTAGTGTGTGAAAATTACATCCGGGGTAAAATCTTTTTTAATTGCTTCAAATAACTCCTTTACCTTATCAGCTGTAAATGGTAGAAAACCATCTCTCAACGAGTGAACGATTACATTTTTTTTTGATATCCTTTCAAGGTACCAGGAAGCGCTGGTCTCTGCTTCGGATTTTCTCGCAGGATTTGAGGTAAAAACCACCCACCAAATCTCCTCAATACTATATTCCTCAATTAATTTTAGCAGCGTACACCCCAACCCTATTTCAATATCATCACAGTGGGCTCCTAAACAAAGAATATTGAGCCCTTCTTTTTTACCAAAATTTAACCCCTGCATTAACCTACCATAGATTTTCCTCCAAGATTTTGGTCAGGATGCCAAACTTCCCAGGGCGGGTTGCCTTTGGCATAAGCCTCATCCAGTTTTTGTTTGTCTTTATAGGTATCCATGCTGGCCCAGAATCCGGCATGTTCATATGAGACGAGCTTTTGCTTTTTAATTAACCGATGAAAAGGTTCTTCCACTAATTCATCTCCATGATTCATGTAATTAAAAATTTCTTTTCTTAATATAAAATAACCGGTATTGATGTAAAAACCTGATGCACCTATATGGTTGATATCTGTTACCAGCCCATCTTCATTTCTGCTGACAACATGAAAACTTTGTGTTGGTTGATAAGCAACAAAGGATGCAACCTTGTTCTTTTGAGCTTTAAACCAACTGATCATTCTGTTTAAGTTAAGATCTGACAGACCATCACTGTAATTGGCCAGAAACATTTCTTCACCCTCTAGAAATTCCTTAACAGCCATTAATCTCTGACCTATATTGGAGTTTAGACCGGTATCCACAAATGTGATGGACCAGTCATCTATATCTTTGCTAAGTAGTTTTATATTTTTTCCCCCTCGTTTAAGAATAAAATTATTCGAAATGGTCTCATCGTAGTGGATAAAATAATCTTTGATCACGTCTGCCTTGTGGCCCAAACATAGTATAAAATCCTTATGCCCGTAGTGGGCATAGTATTTCATAATATTCCAGATAATAGGGCGTAAACCTATTGGGACCATCGGTTTCGGAATGTTTTCAGAGTACTCCCTCAATCTCATTCCCATTCCCCCACAAAATAAAACTACTTTCATAATTGCTTGTTTATTAGGTGATAAATGATTTTAAAAAATAGATAACTTACTTATAAATTCCCGTTGGTGAATATTAGAAATTATTCTTATAAATATACTTATAAAACTAACTAAAAACTATATTTTTTATCAATATTTCAATAGAAAATTGTGCTTTACTAATAATGCTAAACTGATTAATTTTTTAATTCTGATAATTAGCAACTCAAGGCGAATAATATCAGGGCAAACGCATTTAAAAAATATTTGAAGTGAGATGTTGGGGTTTTGAGACAATGAGCCCTTAGACTCAAGGTGTGTCTCATAATGTTTTGATTTTCTTTAAAAAAAAGGCCTCCCGTTTGGCCA